>Ga0126342_10010835_pt1 | contig 16322 bp, 13 predicted proteins | sample Cyp1metagenome_FD_92528 | JGI IMG/M metagenome (GOLD analysis project Ga0126342, IMG submission 92528) | Coral microbial communities from Lord Howe Island, Old Settlement Bay, Australia - Cyphastrea 1 metagenome | ecosystem: Host-associated > Invertebrates > Cnidaria > Coral ... | reverse complement strand
TATGTAAGGGCTATGTATTGCTTACATACAGATGGGCAGTATGTAAGCAGTAAGGCCTGTGTAAAGACCCAAGAAATGGCTAAGTAATGTTTATTTATATATGCCATCATCCTCCACCAAAAAAAAAGTTTTGGCTCCACCGTGACCCCAACCATGTTCAATGACACCCCCCTATGTAAGAATCACCCTTTTTGGGAACAACCATTGTCGTTCACTTCTGGCACAACAATTCAAACTAATACGGGTTGAAGAGTAAAAATCACAACATTATGTAAGAAGCAACTTTTTGGGGTAGGAAGGGCATACCCTCAGATCCTCATTTTTAAGCTCCTGAAAAATCCGTGGTAGTTTAAGCCAGGCTCAACCGTCCATGGTTACCTCGCTGGGGTAGCGACGACTGATCCACAAAGCTTTGTGCATGGAAACTATAGGAACAACATATCTATATCACATTTTATGTCATTACATGTTATATATCATGTATTCTGTGTTATATATTATATATACATTGTATATCATTGTATAAAGTAAATGGCATATGTTGTACACTGAATATTATATATGATATACCGAATCTTCGATACTGTATACTAAGTATATATATATAGTGAATATTAGATACATATATATATATATTGCATGTTATTCTTTATATGTCATATGAGTCATATTCTATACTATAACCTATAGATTATATATTACAAACAAAACATACTATATGTTGCTTGATATACAATATACGGTATTCATTGTGTATTAACTACTAGATATTATTTACTATTTAATACTTACAATATATAGAATATCAAATATAACATATGTTATATTCTAGGCACATATTATATAACATCTACTCTCTCTCTCTCTCTCCCTCTCTTTATGTATATATATATCATATGATCTGATCTGGACTATAGTTAGTCTTACATACATACATAATATATATATATATATATTCATTAGATATTATTGGATACTACATGATATTATATTCTATCTATATGTTGTATTGCAGTATATTGTATTGCTTCCTAAAATTTGATTACGATATTACGTATTCCATTATAGAATATTCCTACATACTATTAGATATTATTTCATACTATAACTATATATGTCTTATATAATAATATATAATATAATAATATATGCAGATGATTTGTAAACGGTAGAATGCCACCCCCCGCCCCATTGGTACCAACTGGGCGTTTCTTGCCCTTAATTTCTCTCCAGGTAGCCGTCGACACACACGGAACTTGTTTTCTTCCTCAATACCAATGATGAACCTGGAGATGCCACTAGGGAGACCAGTGCGGAGGCGTTTAACCATCAAAAATGGTGGTTTTGACCATCAAACATGGAGGTTTACATGGTTTTACCATTCAAAAATGTGTCTTGTTTAAATGATCTTTACAATCTAAGATGTTTTGTCAGGATTGATAATAAGGGGAAATTTGCAGGAAACCCAGGGCTTTTAGCCCAAACATAGGAGTTTCCTGCAAAAACATTGAAAACAATTCTAGGAACCTTGCCCTAGGTTTGCATTCTGGAAGACTGATCACTTTTGGTGGCTGGTGGGCTCCTCTTTCATGGTACTGGTAGTATATGGGGTTTGGTCATTCCACCATCACTAGGGACTTGTGTTTTTTTTTTAAGGCCGGCGAAAGAGCGAAAGAGGGACAAGACCTCTTTAACCACATCAATCCCATCCCTGCGCTCATATTAGTTCCACCCTCATGATCAATGGTTCCAGTATGTCCCAGTCATCATGGTGTCTTTATCCGCTACATCCACCATGGTTTCGTTGGGTGTGACTGGGGGAAAGGGATTCGTCTCCTGTTTGATTGATATGGCAGGTTCTTTCTACTTGAATCTACTTGAACTACTTTGGGGATCCACCCACAAAAAATCGTCAATCAGGAGGGTTATTATTCATCCTGAGTCAAGGAAAAAATAGTAACATATTGCAATCCCAAATGCTTGGAGCATGGAAGATTTGTCGAACAGGTGGATAAGCCAAAACTCATCATCTTCTCACTGCGAAAATAAAGAGAGAAGCCAGTGGCTCTTGGGTTTTTTTCCCTAAATGTCGAGTCAAAACGGCACCAAAAAGGTATCCTAACAGCAGGCTGCATCCAATGGATGTTGGTTCCCCATAGGTTTGGAATGGTTTGGACCCATCAGACCCATCCCCAAATCTCACCAAACTCGTTCCGCCAAGGCACTGGCACTGGCATTTCGACGCCACGCCTACGCTTTTGCCCTCGCCTTTGGCTTTACCTGAAAGGTGAAGCCCCGAAGCCGGCGCGGTGGATAGGAAGACACTTCTGGTGGAATCACTTCGCAAGAATTGAGGGAGTTAACCATGAATAAAATTAGTCATTTAACCATCAAAAAAACGGGGATATTTGGTCTAATCAATGGATTGAATTTACGGGAAAATATACAGGAAACCATATACCATGATATGCTCCCATCAACTATTAAGGGTTTCGGAATGGTTTCATGTCCATCGAACCAATGTGATCCTCTAGAAGATTTCCCTTGTGCCAAGGTCATTCCGCCCCAGTGGGACAGATTTTTCTCCGGATCCACGGATTTTTCATTGATAGAATGGTCTGTGAGCACAACGAATCAACACTCTCGTGCTTTGCATGATCAAAGATCAGCATCACCATCCCACAATGCCAATAATGTGTTCTTGCTTATTTGGGATTGGGAGTGATTCTTGGGGCAGCATTTTAAAGACCAACTTGATGGGATGATTTTCGTGGGAACTCCATGGATGGGCTATCCATTTTGGGCAGGCTTATTTGGAAGAGAGGTATGAGATTCATATAGATTTATTATATAAGTAGAACATTTCGGATCATTTCGGGTCCAATCCTGAAATCAAATCTGCCTGTCAGCTTCAGCTTTGCTAAGCACCTTGAGCCAGATTTTCCATTGTTCCTATATCTTAACATCTATACATGTCTGAAGAAACCACCAAATCATCTCGAAACGCTACGCGCCCTGGTTTTTGAAGCTGGGCAACCTATGATGCTACACAAAAGAATATTGGATACTGAAGTCTCATCGCTTTATTTTGTGTAACATTAGTGGTAGCTAGAGGGGTGTGTCTGAAAAACTAGTGATGCCATAGGAATTGCTATTTTGACAGGTGCACGTGATGAGAAACCACTGGATTTTGAGGGTTCCCAATTTTTTTGAGACAAACCCAAATGGCTCAACTATGCTCAACCATTTAGTTCTACCCTCTGACTATTTAACGTGGCTATGGAAAATCACAACTCTTGATAGGTAAATCATCATTCAAATATATTTATCATCACTTTCCATAGCAAACTGTTATAAATAGCCAGAGGGTAACTCCCGATTTTGGATTTTTTGAACTTCCGAGCAGCTCTTGCCTTTGCCCTTTCCCTTGGGTCGCTCATACCAGCCACCCCAAGAGTCTGGCAAGCGGGCAGTGGATGAATGTGATGGCTTCAAGGTGGAAACCATGGTCTTTACCATCAGAATCCATCAGATCTATCGGTTTTCCTGGAGATGTTCCATTCATTTCTGGGATTGTTGGACCAGGACGGAAGAGTACGGAAGGTTTCAGATCCTAAGGTCCTAATCACGTTCTGTGGTTACATGTACGACTCAGAATGGGTATCAATTAATATGGAAGTTTCCAAATTGGGGGTACCCCCTATTAAAATGGATGATTTCGGGGTACCCCCTATTTCGGGAAACCTCCACATCAATTACCCCTAGATCTGGAAATGCGTAGCAGCGTCGCATAATATCTTGGAAGGCGGCTGATTTGAAACCAGACAAATTTGGAGGTTGACAACTTGACTAACAGCCTCAAGACTGAGCACTTTTGAAGCGACAACCACCCTCTTTGTTTTTTTTTTCAATGCCCCAATTCACGCAACTCTTACTTCTTATGGATGCGTACACCTCCACTTGGCCACACTGGGTAAAAACCCCACATGGAAAGGGAAAATTCAATGGATACCAGAAAGTTCCACAATGTTCCACCCTTTGTTGTGGTTCCACTGCACTCCAGAGTGCCCTGCTGTTTACCATGGCACTAGTTGTGAGTTGCTGGGCTCAAATATCCCAACTTTTAGTAAGTGAACCATCATCTGCAAACAGCGGTTTTATCCACGTATGCGCAAGCACAAAAACATCCAAGGCCTTTGTTCCCATATCTCTGCACAATTGAAAAAAGAGGTATATATAGTACCCTCGTATAGCCATCATTTGAGTGGATAGAAGAAATCCTAGACCAGTTGATAGGTGGTTTATCCTATTATTAACAGGGGATACCCCATAATTTGACAGCCAGTTGCGAAAACTACCCGGCTCACCGGGTGGAAAATTTTGTCGGCCTCCCCAGTTGGATCGGTGTCCCTGGGCGGTCAAACTGACTTCGTTTGCGAAGAAGGCGATAAAGGGCCCAAAACCGAAAATGGATGGTTTGTGATGGTTTAAGATCCCACTTTCCATCATTTCCCCCTCTAATTTTCATTTCTGTTGGTATAAGTGTTCGCCATTTTCGTACGAATCTAATCATGGCCCCTTTGCTACAAATTACTTGGGAAAAAATGGTCACCGGGGGGGTTTCAACAGGATACTAAGCTGACTAAGCAACAGCCGACCAGCAGTTGTAGCCGTTATAGCCAATGTTCATTGCAACTGGAAGGGAAGACTGGTTTTCAAGGTCTGCAATTGATATGGCTATCGGAAGCTTCGTAGCCTAACACGAGTTCATAGCTTGTAAATGATATTGTACATATTGGATGTTTAATGTTTATTATCCCCACAATATTAGGATAAAATATATATGTTACACTGGGTTTTGACCAAAGAATCGACCCCAAAAAGTGCCGCTGGACTCAGAAGAATCTGGCGTTTCCGATGGGTTTTGGGCAACTGAGTATCACATGGTATAGATAACAATGATAACAATGTAATTAATAAAACACTATACATAATATTGTATGTGTATATTTATATATATATATATCCACAACTACTGTAGTCATTCCCACTTGTGTAAGTTCATAAGTGGTTTGCAACCTACAGATTTATAAGATAGTTTTTACATATATCACCCATATCAATAACTACAACTGAGGACATTCCAATAATCAAATTGGCTTTGTGATATGGCTAGGCTATGGGTCAAAACCCTGTGAACCTGGTGAACCCCAAAATACATGAGATTTGTGGATGCTCGTCTCCCCAGTGATTTTTTATGGGAAATTCATAGTTGTTTATCCAATGTTGTATTGTCCACCTAATACCTGGAATAGCCGTGAACCATCAAACATCTTGGATATAATTGATAAAACGATTGGTAAATGATTGATATCCCATATAAATATAATCCCATCCCCCAAATATGAAAAACATCCTTTAAATATGCCTAAATCCCCAGAACATGCACCATGGTTTCTGGATGGTGTTTCAACTGATAACCTCCATCAACTATTTCGACATATTTCGACATATGACATATGCATGATGAACCCAAACGTTCGTGGAGTTAACAACTTCTCTAAGAGAGAATCCCCATATGTTGGTAAATCCATAATTCCCCATATGTTAAACACCATAAATCAACCATAAATCCCCATATTCATATGTTGTTTAAACACCTCCAGGGACACCACCACAATCTGCCCCGCTTCAGCTCGCCTCGTTGTACGAAGTTTTTGCCTCGTGCTCGTGGCCGTGGCGTGGTCGCCATTGCATCTGGTTCCCCCAGCCGCCTGGTGCCTGGATGCCGATGGACTGATGGCAAGTTCACCATCGAAAATTATGGGTTCATTGTTAAAAAAACTAGGTAGGCGGTTGATACGGTGCCCTGTGAAAGGTTGTCGATTTCAATTTCACTGATTCTTTGTTAAAAGACAGACACGTGGTATTTGTGGGACTTTGTAAAATGGAGAGCAAAGTTCATGTTGATTTTTCAATGGCACGCGCATGATTTGAGAGTGAAAATTGGCATTTCGCCACCGCGAAATACCAATTTTGTCATCGAGGGGACACGGTCACGATCCGCTGGAAAATTCCCCATGTCTAGATCATGTTCTCACATTTTCCCAGCCATAAAACCATTTATGGTGGATTTTCCAAGGTAAAACTCCCCCATCCAGCCGCTTTCCACCGCGGTACATGACTGGAGGACGACGCCGACCACGGCGACGTCCACGATGACGTCCACGACGCCGACCACGACGTGGATCCGGAGGCCCGTGAATCCCGCGGCCAGCGGTCGCGGGAGCCCTTGACCTTCCAACCTGGGTGAAATTTGATGATTTGAAACTGGGAGATAAACCCTTCAAAATGACTGTAATATAATGGAGCGCGTGCGGTTCATTCAATGTGTCGATTGTGTTGAATGCATGATAGAAATGTTTTCATGCCCAAATGAAATAAACCGAATCAGTAGCATTCATATCATCAATATTGAAATGATCTTACCATTGAAAACCATTTATGAAGTTATTGATTTTTCTTCAGCACGCAAATTCCTCGACATTTGCAGTTTTATAATCCTTCAATGCCGTTACCGTTTCCAAGATGTTCAATCAATCTGACAATGGGGCCAAAGACATGGATCTTTTATTCAACACAGAGTTGAATGTCCTGTGAAAGACTCAATAGCAATAGTGGTTTTAGGTGGTGGTAGTGGTAGTAGTGGTAGTAGTGGTAGTAGTGGCAGTAGTAGTAGTAGTAGCAGTAGAAGTAGCAGTAGCATTAGTAGCAGCAGTAGCATTAGTAGCAGAGTAGGAGGTAGTAGCGAGTAGTGAGCAGTGACCAGTGAGTAGTGAGCAGTGAGTAGTGAGCAGTGGGTAATTAGTAGTAGTAGTGAGTAAGTAGTAGTAGTAGTAGTAGTAGTCGTAGTAGTCGTAGTAGTCGTAGTAGTAGTAGTAGGGGTAGTCGTAGTAGTAGTAGTAGTAGTAGTAGTCGTCGTCGTGGTGGTGGTGGTAGTAGTAGTAGTAGCAGGAGTAGTAGGAGTAGTAGTAGTAGTACTAGTATAGTAGCAGTAGCAGTAGCAGTAGCAGTAGTAGTACTAGTATAGTAGCAGTAGCAGTAGAAGAAGCAGTAGCAGTAGCAGTAGCAGTAGCAGTAGCAGTAGAAGAAGCAGTAGCAGTAGCAGTAGCAGTAGCAGTAGCAGTAGCAGTAGCAGTAGTAGTAGGAGTAGTAGTAGTAGTAGTAGTAGTGGTAGTAGTAGTAGTAGTCGTTGTTGTTGTAGTAGTAGGAATACTAGTAGTAAAAGTACTACGGTACCAACTGGGGTGCGCGGCTCTATGATGTTTTCACATCTTGTGGTCTCCAAACTTTGTTGTGGAAATATCACTCTACATGCTGCTGATTCTTATTCCAAACTTTGTAAAACATTGGCTTTTCGCAAGTAAATGCCTCCTGTCTGTCTCCCGTCCCATTTTTTCGCAATTTATTCCAAGGTGCACAAAACATTGTGTTTTCACAGGTAAGTGCGATCTTTATGCTTCCCGTCCCATTTTGTCTATTCCCCAATTCGCAACTTATTCTAAAATACGCAAAGAATTGTGTTTTCACAGGCAAATGCTACATGTCTCTCTCGTCCCATTTTTTCCTATTCCCTAATTCACAACTTATTCCAAAATGTGCAAAGCATTGTGTTTTCACAGAAAAAATGGGACGGGAGACAGACAGGAGGCATTTACTTGTGAAAAGGCAATGTTTTGCGCAGTCTGGAATCAGAATCAGCAGCATGCAGAGTGATATTTCCACAACAAAGTTTGGAGACCACAAGATGTGAAAACATCAGAGAGCGAGACAGCAGATGGACAAAATATTCGATCCCTGCAACACGCACTATGTTGAACCCCCGCACCCCCAAATCTCAATGTTTCAGCGTACGCTTTAGCAAAAGTGATGTGAAGGGTTGGATTTTTTTTTCGCCCATTGGGGCTACCTCACTTCAGGTTACATTAACATTGAACTTTGGGGGTGAAGGGGTTGTACCGGATAGAAGGGGGTTTGAATATTTTGTCCATCTACTGTAGTACTACTAGTGGTAGTGGTAGTGGTAGTGGTAGTGGTAGTGGTAGTGGTAGTGGTAGTGGTAGTGGTAGTGGTAGTGGTAGTGGTAGTAGTAGTAGTAGTAGTCGTCGTCGTCGTCGTCGTCGTCGTGGTAGTAGTAGTAGTAGCAGTAGTAGTAGCAGTAGTAGTAGTAGTAGCAGTAGTAGTAGCAGTAGTAGTAGTTAGTAGTAGTGAGTAGTAGTGGTAGTGGTGGTAGTAGTGGTTGTAGTAGTGGTTGTAGTATTGGTAGTAGTAGATGAAAGGCACAAAATACAAATCACAACAACCATCACACACATGCACACAGGTAATAGCAATGTTAAAGTAGCATAGTTTTTTCGTGAACTAATTTGTAGATTATAATTGTGGAATTATCACGTAATGCTGGATTACCTTCTTCAAGTTTGGGGATGGTCGTTTGCGGCCCCCCTTTGTGTAAGGGACAAAAGGGACAACAAGGACCCCATGTCACCCATCACATCGTGAGGTCGTGATATTGTGATAAACCCAAAAAATAAACCATGCCCAATGATTCACAAGAAAATGGCTGGCAAAAAAAAACAATCCACAAATATCACAGTGCGTATGTGCATATATATATACACAATGTATCATACATAATGTAAAGCACGAGTAAGAACGACAAAAACAAACAACACTACTAACAATCAAACTACTGTAACACTAATAATCAGAACATGTACTACCCGACTACCCTTTGGCTCTTCAACACTTTAATAGGTAAGTGATCAAAAACTATAATTATAAAATCATCTAGAAATAACCAATTGGGTAATGCGTGCGTTACATTCTGACACCCGATTCTTGCCAGGCCCAGTAACTTGGAGACTCCTCATGGCAGCTTGGGGAAGTGACATCTCCTCCATCGGCAGGGTTGACGATTGGGTCGGCTCAAAAAGTATTGGAAAATTGCAAATTTCAGGAATTCAAGCATCAAAATTGAGGGATCATCATGGATCATGAAAAATAATGATATAATGGGATATAATTAATAGGGATGTGAGGCTATATCCATGTATTGCGGAGCAACTATCAACCATTGAAATACGGTAACCAGCAAAACAGGATGATACAGTATGTGTGCCTGAAAATGGGTTCTACCCCCAAATGGCAGCTATAATGAGGCACATGATGATGATCAACCAATATCAACCAGTTGATTTGGGGACAGCCACTTTTTTGAAAGACCAAGATTGGGCAGGGTTATTTACGATCCGAATCCATTTCTGGTAAGTTGTACGGGGATGTCTATGGTGTTTAGACTTCACAACATGAACAGCCACAAGTTGGCGTATCAATCAAGAAACTAACACACCGGATACCAAATGAGGGATACTTTGGAACAATCTACCCCAATATAAATGAGGAAAACCCACCATGAAAGTAGATAATTTTCCGAATGGGACACCATTGGTTTTCCACATCTTTTCGTACCTTTGCCTTAGCAACGTCCTAGGACCTTTGGACGAAACCCCCCACCTGTCTTCGTGTCCAAATCCTCCGGGCTCTGAGTTGTGTCTGTCCCTGCAGGCCGTCAGCGCTGGAGGTTATGAACTTTCAGGGCAGAGTTTTTCTTTGTGGAAAACATTGGAAAACCAAGTTGTTTTCCGCCAATTGTTGGTGGTTCGTTTAAAATCCATCTCCAAGCAAAACGCTCGCCATGAAATAATCCACCGGCCTGCCGCCGTGTCTGATTGGAAGGTGTTGTTCCTGTTCCTGTTCGTGGCTTGTACTTGTTCCTACGCGTTTTTGCTTCGTCTGAATCGTGTCCACCCCCCTCATCCCCCCGCCCTCCACTACTACTACTCCTACTCCTACTCCTCCTCCTCCTGCTCCTACTCAGTGCTGGTAGCTAGCGAAACGGTCTACACCGCACTACAGTCGTCCAGCTGTACTAGTCACAGGACGTACGCACTAACCTGATCGGCCAGTACTCATTTGCTATGCGGCCAATAGGTTATTGAAGCCAGCACTTGCTACGCAAGCTGCTTCTGCTCTCCGGCTCTGCCTTCGTCTCCTCCTCTTCTTCTTCTTCTCCTTCTCTTCTCTTCTGCTTCCCTCTCCGCCTTCCACCTACGGTAGCGTGCACGTCAACCTCCCTTGGGGCAACCTCTCTGCGCTTCCACCCTGTCCCCTTCCATGCAGCGGTCTGCTGTCAAGCCGAAGGCTCATGCATAGTACCCGGCGCTACTTTACTGGGGGCAGTACTAATTTGGTACACGGTCAGTAGGTTGTTACGGCAAGCACTTCCTACACAAGCTGCTTCCGCTTTACGGCTCTGTCTTCTCCTCTTGTTCTTTTCTCTTCTGCTTCTCTCTCCGGCTTCCACCTAGGGTGCACATCAACCTCCCTTGGGGCCACCTCTCTATGGCAGGCGGGCTTGCCAGATGCAATTTTATAAGCCACATCATGATGTGGTGATCATATTATATATATATATATACATAATATATATATATACATACATGATTATACATGGAGAGAGAGAGAGAGAGATGCTTTATTTACCGATTCATCGTTGGTAAAATCTGCTTGATTCTTGGTTGAACATTTGTCGTCTTGCTGATTTTTGCTCATTTCACTCAAATATGTGGTTCTATACTATTATTCCTACTCTTCTTTCTCAGTGAAAAATCGTCATTTTGCTCGGCTAATCCAAACCCACTGAACAGCAATGCCTCTAAATTGGTCCGCAAAACGAATAAATACTGATGGAGATCAGGGTTTCTGAGGGTTGGTTATCGATAGGGGGACATCACTGAACAAGGATTCTGGGATCAGGAATTGGGCTACTTGAAGACTAAACACTGTCATGAACCACGTTCGATTCCTGGGATGCAGCAATAAAATCAGGTGACCAATCTGGGAAATCCCTCTCTTCTAGGTTTCATGCTTCTCTGGTTGTGCATCTCGAGTTGTAAATGGTTTATAATTTACAATTTACATCCATAATTAGATATCATCTATACTTGTTTCGCTTACAATATGATTATTGTACTTATTTATAGCAGCCCATGCTCACTTGTAGCAGCCCCCAAAAAGGATATGGAAACGTACTTCCAAGTCCATTCCCCATGTCCAACTATAGAATAGAAACTAGCTAGTATATCTAATCCCATGTTCTATCCAAACTATGATTACTGTACTCTTCTATGCTTCGGGAGAGCTCCATTCTATGCCTTTCCCCATGTCCAACTTGGCCTTCTTCCAACTCATCTGCCAAGTCGGCCCAGCGTTTTTTGGTCTGGGAAAGTGCAGATGGGGATAGGAAGGGGATGGATGGGGGATACATCATGGGATACTGGAAGAAATAGGGATTTTCTGTGGGAGTTTCATGCAGTTTCCATATATGGGGATACCCCAATAGCTGGATGGTTTATTTCATGGAAAATCCTATTAAACTGGATGATTTTAGGGGTAACCCCCCATTTCAGGAAACCTCCATATGGATTTATAACATGTTCGAACCAAGATTCTGATATTTAGGTCTGAACAAAGAAAATTTGACCCCCATGAAGTCCTTTCAATTGGGAAAATTATGCTAAATTGATATCAATTGGATTGGAGGAGGGTTCCCTTAAATTGTCAGGCACGCCCATTTTAACAAGATCAAGTAATGATACGTTTTTGATGATACCTTGGCGGATTGGAAAAAAAACAAACAGATATCTTGGCCCTTTCCTCAATCCTAAAGCTGTTCGACTGCTACAAAGACGAGTGGCTTGCTGTATCAGTGAAAACCAATAGACCACTTCCCTTACATAGCCCTTACATAAATTACGTCGGCCTTACATATTCTAGGTACCTTCAAGTTAGGTCCCTGAAATGGCCATTGATATTTGCATGTGTCAGCGAGTTCTTGGATCTCCAGCGTAGTTGCTGATCATCGTTTTGATTCTAAGAAAAAGAAAAGCTAGTGTCAGCGAGTCAGCCCCAAGAAATTCAGAAATATGGGGTTGAGTTGAGTGAAAATTCGAAACCCTGAGAGCATGAAGGAATTACCTGTTTGACTGTTCGTAAATCTAATTTAACCCGTCCGCTTTTTGGGAGATCCAATTTTGATGTATGTCCACATGGGATATTTAATGTCTATGATGAGACCACCATGGGACTGCAAGGTCTCACATCGCACCTTGCTCTGGACGGCCGGTACACATTTGAGGTCCTCAGGCGTCAGTGATGTCAGACATGGTGGGGGGTACAATAGGGTACTCCAGGTTGTTTTGCCCAAGGAAATGGGGACAAGTCTATAACCAACGAATGGTATGGTCTGCTGGGCTGCCTTGTGGTCCTTGAATTTCGGACAGCCTCCATGCCAACCCATGCCACCAATTACTTTGGCATTGGGCAGTGGCTGACGTCATCTAATGTCTCATCTCAGGATCCGTTTGTTGGCTTTGGGGGGGATGTTGCCATGTGGTTCACCCATGTCCCTATGATTTAAACTGTTGATCTTCCCATTTTGGTGAAACGTACCGGGAGAAATTCGCCGCCTTGTTTCGGTGTTCTTGTTTCATATCGCCATCTAGTGATGAAACATATACTTAATGCTGGTTAAGGCTGATTCCTGAAGGAGAAATCTATCCAAAGCGATCACCAATGGTTGGCCTTGTATATATCTAATTACACATAGTCATCCTGGAGAAGATAGAATATGGAAAGCTTCCCATGTGAAAATATGATTGAAATTATATACGATATTTTATCTACTTCAGGACAATCAGCATATTTACTAAATCGTCAGTAACACTTCATACACGTCAATAATATACTTATATAATCTTATATACTCGCCACTCTTCATGCTTAACGCATCGATCTACGGCGATGTCCAAGACCAGGTTATACCCAGTACGTCCAACTATCTGTGACGAGGGTTCAATCCATCCCCATTGGTGGATTGGGATGATCATTTTCCTCACTATGATTGGCCATCAATTGGAGACATCGTCAAATCCACCATTTTGGGACAAGCTCCCAATCATATTCCTGTGATCGTTGATGACATATTCAATTCCCTTCCACCTTTTATAATATTACCAATCTATCTTTTTTGTTTCATGGGGGAGGGAGAATTTGACTGCGCCCTACATTCCCACTGCAGTCGCTACAGTATACATTCCTATTAATCACAAATTCACGTTATATAGTCCTATGCTTTCCTATTCCTATTACAGATCCAGATTGTCTCCCGATCATCGAAATTTCGCTATGCCTTGTCATCCCTGAACTTCCCATAAATATCATATTAATCATTATTAATTCCATAAATTCCTTGGCTTCTGCCATCGAACCCCCCTGGTTGGCATCGAAGCCCTGCCGCCTCGTCGTCCGAGTCCAGGAGGTCCGCCCAACGCTTGTGGCCGTCCAAAGTGTCTGCCCACCCTAAACAGCTGGTGGTGACCCAAAACGCAAAGATACGTATAAAATCATATAAATATAGCTGGTATGTACATACTATGGCTATTATATAGTGAATAATATGAACTTAAGATCATAGGGAATTATATCATATGATCTCAGTCTTTACATTATACTGTATCTATAATGGTGTCAAATTTTGAGAGACGTAAAGTCTAGGAACAACCCTTCCAGAGTCTCAGGAGCTGAAATTAGCTTCATTTTTTCTGATAGGTTGCACTACCATTGCCATTTCTGCTTTGCAAGAACCCCACTTTCCATAGGAAAATGTGGATTTGACCATCAAAACTGGGACAAATTTGGGATTTCATCAACAACCACGCCATGCATGTGTGGCCGCTGTTCACACAATCTCAAAATCTTCGGGTAAATCCCGGAACTGGCTCAAAAAAATGGCCCTGATTGCATGATTCAGGTTAGCTTTCCCATGGTTTCCCTGATAACAAGAACCACAATTAACCACAATCATATCACCTCCATGTCGCCGGCCAAGTCTGTCACCAAGTCACTGGTGGTGGCCTCCTGTCGGTAGTTCCGAACGGTGATACCTATTTAGTAAAGGTTCCATAAAATGGGTGGGTACCCCCAAATCATCCATGAAAATAAAACTGGTTGGTGGTTGACCTACCCTTCTGAAAAATATGAAAGTCAGTCAGTTGGGATGATTATTCCCAATATGGAAAAGATTGGAAAAGTAAAAAAAAAAACAAACCACCAACCAGAAAAGGATGTTCAATGACATATCAATTATAAATACCATCCAGCTATCTTTTCATACCCCCATATGGTGATACCTGACTAAAAAACGCTCTAAACAGAAGGTTACATGGGGATCCAACGATTTAGCCGGTTGAAGGCTGCCTCAAAGACTCTCTCTGGTGGTTTCAATCCCACAACTCTGGCCATGGAAGTTGAGCATCCATCATTCCTCTGTATATTCCTTAAGTATCCTTAAGTTTCAAAATGTTTTAAGAAACAATATGCACACAAAACACTTTTCCCCATGATCTCCCCATGTACCAAATCACCCTTTTCTTTTCGCTTTCGGACCATCCCTGTCCCCGGATCGAAACATCACAGCGTCACACGGCCTCGCAAATGGAAGGGGCCGCAGTGGACAATCGGTCTTCCTCCTGGAGCAACCGAAGAAAGTGCTGGCTGGCACGGTCAATAGTATGGTACCAAAATTTGGCGATGTGTGAAATGGATGTGGGGATGGGTCAACATTTATGGATGACCGCCCAAAATATATCGAAATGTGCTATGTCATAGTTTTTCATCGACAGAAATAGCTACGTTACCAGCTTGACAAAAACACCCCTTGTGACACTTCGAGGACTATCCCCATGCGGATCATGTATTGGCTATATCTATAGATTATTATAGATTACTATAAAGGTTTGCATGGTGGCAAACCACAGAATTTGTTAGTTAAATAATGGTTAGTTGTTACTTGTCCATTCATGTCGTACATTCCTTCTCTCTCATTCTCTCTTTGATTTCCCCATCTATTTCCTGAGAATTCCTCTATCCTTCCCCAAAATTCCTCTATCCCCACATGAACCCGAATACTAAATCCCTTCATGGAGGGTTTTTGATTATCGAAATTCCCAGCATTTTCCTCCTCGGGCGGATCCCTGCAGTTGGCCCCACTAGAGGAAGCCGTAAGGTCGCGCTCGCCTCGGCCAACCATCAATTTGTCCATCAAAAATGGTGGGTTTTCACCATCCAACATGGGGGTTTAAGCATCAGGCTGGTTTTTGAACATCATTTTTTTGTGGTTATTAACCGTTCTTAACCATGATTTAAGCACGAAAAATAGGGGAGAAATAGCAACTTTACTGCCAGATAAATGGGGATTTGTCTGATAGACACTTATTATATTTATTTATATCTTATTATGTGATGATAGCAAAGTTGGCAAAAAGTGAACTGTTAGGTGAATTTGATGGTTTGTCGTAAACAGATCGAACTAGTTAATCGATGTCAATCGTGTCATCTATAAATCGTGATGTCATGATGCAAATCCAGGAGGGTCACACAAGTAGGAACCAGGAAGGACCGCTGGGACTGGGATTCTCGACATCTCCCACTTTTTGAAAGGGTCTCAGAAATAACTGTTACCTATTAAGTCATATACATGTATCTAAGTTTACATATAATTACACGTATCTAAGTTTACATATAATTACACTCAATAATTATAATATATATATATATATATTATATACATATCATATATACAACTATATATACGCATACCGCATACTATGTCCTTCTATGTCAATGGTTGTCAATGTGTATACCATGTATACCTCGTATATGCCCCATGTCCCATCAGGGATCCACATCCTGGGCTCCCAACCACTGGGCGCTTCGAAGCCGTGAACAGCGGCGCACGACATCGCTACGAAGCGTCTCGAAAGGTGAATGGAAGGTGCTGGAATTATGCACCTTCTGTTTGCTCCAAATACGGCCAAAGGAACGCGAACGTACCGGCGTACCGCGAACAGCGACTGCTGGTGCTAAAAAAGAAACGATGAGTTTGTCCGGAAAAAGAAAACATCGGACCTTTGATTCTTTACCCTCAAAAACATATTTTCCGCCCTATAAAAGTCGTCCAAACTACCAGTCTCTGAAGAAGTCTCTCGGTACAAACAACATCCCCACCTATTAAGCTAGGGGGGTCAAAAAATGTAAGTTACAAAAAAATAGGGTTGAGGGGGTCAAGAAGATAATGTTACATTTTTGTAATTTTCTCAAAAAATGTAACTTACATTTCTTGAGAGGAAACGTCCAAAACT
>Ga0126342_10010834_pt1 | contig 16322 bp, 12 predicted proteins | sample Cyp1metagenome_FD_92528 | JGI IMG/M metagenome (GOLD analysis project Ga0126342, IMG submission 92528) | Coral microbial communities from Lord Howe Island, Old Settlement Bay, Australia - Cyphastrea 1 metagenome | ecosystem: Host-associated > Invertebrates > Cnidaria > Coral ... | reverse complement strand
CAAATTGTGAAACCACATCTCAACTCTTCCAACGACTTCTCACCTCTCGTCATCTCTTTTCAACGATTCTCATTTCTGTGCACATCTTCTTGACTCTCCTCAACTCTCTTTTCATCTCTCTCTTCTCCTCTCAACGCCTTTGAACTCGTGTTGGCTCACCTCACCTCAGTTCGTTCCACCTGTCCATTTTCTTCTCAGCCCAGTCGAAGAAACAGTACTGCTCAGGCCAGTTGAATTGCCTGTCCATTCGATCATGGTTTTCAACATTCGATTGCGTTTTCATTCTTGTGTCATGTACTATCGTTCAATCCTACTGGACTGTTGACTGTGGGTCCAACGTTCAAGCACGCTTGGGCCGCAGCATTTTTTCCACGCACGCATGTCAACATGAGCGTGAGCAGAACAGCTGCACGCTCCCCGCTGAATACCTGACAGCCAGATCACATCTATGCAGATCTGGAACAAACGTGCCACTTAAACATGCCAAAATGACTTAAACATGCCAAAATGAGCGTGAGCGGAACAGCTGCACGCTCCCCGCTGAATACCTGACAGCCAGATCACGTCTATGCAGTTTTCGAACAAACATGCCACTTAAACATGCCAACATGAGCGTGAGCTGAACAGCTGCACGCTCCCCGCTGAATACCTGACAGCCAGATCAAGTCTATGCAGATTTGCAACAAGCATGTCACTTAAACATGCACACATGGGCGTGAGCAGAACAGCTGCACGCTCCCCGCTGAATACCTGACAGCCAGATCAAATGCATCTATGCAGGTTTCGACCAAAAATGCCAAAATGAGCGTGAACAGAACAGCTGCGCGCTCCTCGCCCTGACAGCCAGATCACGTCCCTGACAGCCAGATCGCGTCTGTGCGGGTTTCGAGCAAACATGCCACTTAAACATGCCAACATGGATGTGAGCAGAACAGCTGCACCGTCCCTGCCCTGACAGCCAGATCACGTGTGTGCGGATTTCGAGCAAACATGCCAACACATGGGCGTGAGCAGTAACAGCTGCACCCTCCTGCTGAATAGCTGACAGCCAGATCACATCTATGCAGTTTTCGAACAAACATGCCACTTAAACATGCCAAAATGAGCGTGAGCGGAACAGCTGCACGCTCCCCACTGAATACCTGACAGCCAGATCAAGTCTATGCAGTTTTCGAACAAACATGCCACTTAAACATGCCAACATGAGCGTGAGCTGAACAGCTGCACGCTCCCCGCTGAATACCTGACAGCCAGATCAAGTCTATGCAGATTTGCAACAAACATGCCACTTGAACATGCCAACATGGGCGTGAGCTGAACAGCTGCACGCTCCCCGCCTGGACAGCCACATCACGTCCACTGCGATGTGCAGAGACAGCGTTGCAAAACACAATAGAAGTACGCACAAGGGCTACACAAATTGCAGCTCCAAAACCGGATCTCGACGCCCAAGCAGAAAAACGACGATTTTGAAGCACTTTTCCAAGGGAATTTGAAAAGGAACATCATCAGTGCAAAAATGAAGCAAAATCCGCTGCCAAAGCACCGTTCGCAACTTTCATGCACCCGCTACAATACGATTTACGACTCTCAGCTGCCAAAAACAATAGTATTCCGCAAACAGGGGCAGCAGCGAGGAACTTTCACGCAGCCATTCCACTGCGATCAGCAGAGACTGCGTTGCAAAACACAATAGAAGTACGCACAAGGGCTACACAAACTGCAGCTCCAAAACCAGACCTCGACGCCCAAGCGGAAGAACGACGATTTTGAAGCACTTTTCCAAGGAAATTTGAAAAGGAAAATCATCAGTGCCAAAATGAAGAAAAAATCTGCTGCCAAAACACCATTCGCAACTTTCATGCAGCCATTATAATACAATTTATGACTTTCAACTGCAAAAAAAATATTCCGCACGCAGCCGCAGCAGCGAGGAACCTTGACGCAGCCATTCCACTGCGATCTGCACAGACTGAAACGCACAACACAATAGAATTGCAACACACTACTGTAGAACACATCGCTTTGATGCGCCAGTTCCAACGCAGTGTCTCAACACATGCAAAACACAATAGCACAGCGTCAACAAAACAAGAGAAAGTCACCTGGAGCCCTCAGTTCCACGGCGCGTGCAGTTCGAGCAACATTCCACGGCGTTTCCTAAGACCGTCGCGCGTGCAAGCCAACTTTTTTCCGCAATGGAACCTCATCCGTTTACCCGAGAAAAAAGCAATGCAAATCCTATAACAATCAACTCGTATCCATGATGTATAACAGTTCCAATGCGATCCACGAAGCGTGACTTGCAAAAGGCAATTAGAATCGCGAGACAGTACTGGAGAACAAGTACCCTTCGAGAAGCCTTGGCGCAGCCATTCCATTGCGATCTGCACAGACTGAATTGCACAACACAATAGAAAGTAAAACTATTCGAGCTGCCAACATGGCGTCGTTGTGGCCTGTAGGACTTGGAATCTCAAGTCTGCGGTCTACTTGAGGCCGGGGGTGACCCTGGTCGGAACTGGGGAACTAGAAGATTTACATGGAAAACCATGGAAAACCCTAATTCACCCACTGCCTAATCATCATTATCCTTATCAAAATGGCCATAAGTTGGAGCATACAAATCATTTTCAGGCGCGCCTGGTGAAGGGTAGAACTACTATAAAATACTGGTTTTAGATTTCGCCAATTTGACATGGAACCAGCGGCAACCAACAAGCCTTGATGGCCTGGGCCTGGGTCACATGCACAGTGGATGGCTATTCACCGTGGTTTCTCCAATTTTTTTCAGAGAAATTTGTCGGGTTCATTGGTACCCCATGTTTGATCCCAATATGTGCAGCTGATGGTCAGATGGATTGTAGATGATGTTTTTCCCAAATTTGTGAGTCATTGAACAGTTGTTATGTAGTTCATTTTTTGGCAGACCTGTTCTTGGTTCAAGATGATGCTTATCCCAAATGGGATGATCTGTGGATATGAAACCATTCATTCATGATTCAAGAATGTGGTGCTGTACCATTGGACGTGCAAGAAAGTTCATTTTTTGCATTGTAGTAGATAATCTGGTATTTCGCATTTCAACTACCACAGTACAGTTCCAATCATGAGCCAACCAAAGATGGAAACAAACCATTTCTGGCCCCTTTCCACTTCCAAGTTTGACTTAGCTGGCCGTGCTGGGCATGTCTCGGTTCAAGGTCAGAACTGGCGACCTTATGTGAGGTTAACCCCCGGAAAGCAACGACTGGTGGGTGGTTGCCACCAGCTAGTGAGCGCGTGTTGAGATTGAGGTGGAAGAATTGTGAAACCAGCTACGTCCCAACATCATTATGAATCATGTCACAAAAGATCTTCAAGAAACCATCACATAGCTCGCTTGAACATGCTCCCCAATCTAGCGCAGGGTCTGCAAAGGGCTTGCACCGGCAGGCGTCATTTTTTTTCCTCCAGTCTATCGCAAAATCAGGATAGACTGCGCAGTACCACATCTATTAAAATCGTAGGCTCTCTGAGCCAAGTCTACATCTGCTATAAGGTCAAAGCTCGTGTAACTTATATACCCATATTGCAGGAGTGCCATCAATCCACTAGTAGTTATTCAGATACCCATGAATTCCTTTTATCGGATGGATGACCAAGTCATATACCATTTTTTGACCATCCTTCACATGACGCATTAGCACAAAGTGTAGGTTTAAAAAAAATCGATTGCCATTCGTGGCGGTGCACTGATCTGGGAAGTTTTAGGACACAAATGGGTTTGAAAATGGACTACCACATTACATCCCATTGTTCATCAACATGTTCCACATGTATTAAAATTTAGTTTTTGTTGGTGGTATACTGTACTACTGATGTATGCTCAAATTTGAGACACACCCAAATGATCACACATATTTCAATGACTCATATGCAAACCTGCATGTTCAGCTCCAAAACGCGTCCGGGGCCCAGACATCAAGGGCGGATGGGAGACCATGTTTGGCCTACAAGATCTATGATTTAGTGGGTGATTGGACATGATAATTATATAACATAGATCTTATAATTTATATCTTACAAGATCTTAGATCCAATAACACCCATGTCATGTTAATTGAGGTATGGCTCTGACATGGTGTGTAACATTGGATGTCACCCGGGCCAGATTTTTTGTCGAGTTTCTGGCGTTGGACGTTGGACTATGTGAATTTAGTCATTTTGAGGTTAAGAACTGTCAAGAAATTGGCGATGTATTTGGGATATAGGCTAAGATATGGTCCAGCGTTATCAAAACAGTGGAGATTGCTAGGGAAAATCTAGCTGAGATTTATATATCTTAATTTGTAGATGTGGTTCCCTGTCAATCTCTATCGGTATCTGGGATGTAGGCAAGGATATGGCAAGATTAGCTGGTTGTCATTTGAAACATACACTTGTCACAAAATGAAGGTCACAGCCAGGATAGGAACAGCAGAAGGCTGGTGGTCTGAAGAATAGGAACATCCTTCCCTCCAAAGACGAGAAGAATCTGCTGCTTTGAGCAGTTTCAAAACAAAGCTGTTGGTAGAAGATAATACGGGGTTCGAAGAAGTATATTCCGCAATATACATATAATGTATATATTCTGTATATACAAAGTGAACTCCCTAGATATAACTTAAGTTGAAAAGGGGTTTAACTATAGTGGTAAGTGGGTGTATGTTAGATTGTAAGTGGGATATCTTAATGACAAGTTACAAATAAGTTGATGACTTACAAGGCAAAATAAGTTCATTTCAGAAAACATACAAATAAGTTACACAAGTTAAGTTTCACATGTTCATTTTTTGGAGTTCTGGTTTTCATCACGTTGAAGTGGTAGTTTTCTGGCTCGAGGTGCGCGAAGAAGAAAAAAGATAGGAAAACAGATGGGAGACTTGCAGCGTCGAGCAACCATGCAGGATTTTCGCAACTTTCCGTTGCACATGACGGGTGAGCTTTGGAACTTGGTGGAGGGCACTGATACCACGGTATCGCAGCTGAGGAAAATCGAAATGCTGTGCACTTACCTTGTGAATTCACTGGGTTTGAGACATGCCAGTGAACCCACCCAGTCTGTGATGGTTGCGCTTGTTTGCAGGCGCGCCGATGCAGCGCAACAGAGTGCATTGCTTCAAACAATGAAAGCAGTGCTTAAAACCACTACGACCAGACCAAACAGACAGGAAGGCCATTGCCTGGTAACATATATTTGGAGCAGCTGCCTGCTGGCCAAGATCAGCTTCCTGCTCCCTACAGGGCTCACTTGGCAACTTTGGCTTTCGTGCCTGTACCGCCTGGTGTGAGCTTGGATGCGATCTGGCTGCCGGCGCGCGCAACGCCGTTGAGGAATAGAAATCAGCAGCTTGTCATCATCTCCACGAGGATTCCATCATACTCCTGGGGAAAGACGTATGAGTCCGCTGGCGTCTGCCGATTCTTCGCCCGACGTGACAACAGGGTGTTCGTATATATGTCGCGCTTGGAACTTGCCAAAAGCGGTGAGTCGCACCGATGCTTCCGGATGATTGGTGCCAATGATTTTATGGCAATGGATGCCCTGCAAAACTTGCACATCCCAGCATTCACTAGCGCTGAAAGCGCAAAAAATATTTGTTTGCTTTGATTTCACCTCAATTCGACTAAAAACAGTGTCTATTTGCACCTGCTTAAAAACTTAAATCAGATATAACTTAAGTTATCAAAGAGCTAAAATAACTTATGGTAACTTCACCGTAATTTAGATATGTCAGCTTGTATCCTCAATAACTTACTTATACCTAGGGGCTTCACTTTGTAAGTATATAGCATCATGTGATCTATGAACTGGGAATTCCCTTCGAAAACCAACCGTGAACTGGGAATTTGTCAATTCTTTTTTCCCACTTCTCACAGAGCGCGCATCGCGAAGGAGTCTATGCAGATATTTTGATGGGGAAGTAATGTCAAGTGAGTCAACCCTGGATGTTTACTCATTGTTGGGCTGTTTAATTGGTGGTATACCACTTTAGTAGCAGATGAAATAACTATTTAAAGGGGGAGTACCGCCTAATTAATCAACTAGGGTTTAGTCTTATTTGGTGTTGACATTTGGTTATGGAAGATGCTCTCGCCGCGAATTGCAGGCAGCCTGGCCTGTTTCAGGAACATCGCCATGTCAGCTTTCAATCACAAGCCGACACGGAACATCGCGAAAGTAGGCTATATATGATATAATATGAAATAATATTATCATATAATACAATTTAATATGATATGATATAAAATAATATACCATAATATTTTATGATATAACATCATATGATATAACATCATATGATATAACATAGTATGATTTGATATAACATACTATAATATCTGTTAATAGATGATATGATATGAAATGATATGATATGATATGTATATACACATATATACACTATATATATATATTTTTACACATGATATATAGTATATTGTTATATGATATATATATATATATTTATATATATATATGCAATTTGTTTGCAATCTCAAAATTCAATTAGTTTGATTTGCAACATCCTCCTCGCATGGAGCGGCACGGCCATGGCGCGCTGCGGCCGGACCATCGGCGACTGTTTGCCGCGGCGGCGAGCGTGGGCGGACATCTCCAGTGATGAGGATGAGGCAACTCTGGGAATACAATATGTGAATATATTACCCTCTGGTAAATAGACATAGACCCTGAAAATGACAAATTTTTAGAGGAAACTAATCTTCCAACCCCTATCTACCAGGGTCTATGTTAATTTACCAGAGGGTATATATATATATATATATAAATCACAGAAAAAGCTGGACAAACAAATAATTGTGTTTTTCTTACTGCAAATACCACCAAAAAAAGCTCAAGGTAGGCCCTGGTGGGGGGTGATCATATATATATATGGAAAGTATATGTTCATACTCCAGTGGCCGATTTACCTCCAAATGTTTATGTTATATGGACTTCACCCCCCAAAAAATGATCATCCATTGGAATTGGGGATGAATCTCAAACAAAACCTTTCGGTCACTACAAGATTCTTATAATATGGTTAAGACAATAATAAACCATCCCCCAAATCACCATTTTTGTAGGTGGTATCAACCATCAAACATGGGGTGGTTTATTATTGTTTTACCTTCATGATATTCTTTGTGCTTGCACGAAGATAATTTGACACATTTTTACATAATGATGGATTATGCGAATCATGATATACTTAGTAGATCTTAGTTATAGTATTAACCCATATTAACCCATATTAACACATTAACCCATATTAACCCATATTAAGTAGATAATGATGGTTAACCCATGATATTCTATGATAATATGATTATGATCCCAACATAGTATTAACCCATACTAAGCAATAATAACCCCGGATTCACAAACGCTTCGGATTGGTTACAGGGGGATGGTTCAAAAAACCAGTCGGTTGGTTTAGTCATAGTCGCTGAAAAAACGTTCATAAATTGGAGACAGTATTTGCATCAGCTATATATATATATATATACTCAGTGTGTATGTAAATATAGATAATGTAACAATAATAATAATAGTAAATACAAATATATATGTACACAGTGTGTATATATAGATATGAATTACAACCATTTGGGATTGAGGAATTTACATGGACTAGCAACATGGGGGTTCCAGTGTTTGAACTTCCGCTTCCTCCAGCGCAGCACTGTGCCAGGAACCCACAACCGTGTTCGCATTCCAGGCACCCGTGTGGTCCTCAGTGGAGTATGGAACTGCATTAAAGTGGTGAGTAGCCAGCAAATATTTTGGGTGTTCATCGACTTCCTGTATTTTGTGTGTATATAGAACTGGATATATCATGTTACAAGTGCATTCTTTGAGATTAGTGAATGATTGTAATTTATCCAGTATCTATATATATATACATGTAATATGTACATGAATGTACGCTGTTAGGGATAGGTCGGATAGGTTACTATTGGGTCCATACCCCATTCTTGATGTAATGAATTTGCTAAATCCCCATCATATTACCAGATCATAATGACAAAAATTGAAAGGATGAAACTCCAGTCTTGTTGATTCAGATATCCTTCTGACTATGGTTTTAATCCCATTCTTTGCTAGATTACTATTTCTTTGAACCATTTTTTTGCAACCTCAAACTGGACTGATCCCACGGTAAACCATTGTTTTTGGACTGTTTTTTCTACTACTTGTAGTGGAGGGAGAATTTGGCAACAAGAATGGGAATTCCTTGCAATCTTGGGGTTGTTTAACAAAGCAATAGCAATTAATGGGGGGAAGTGGTTGCACATCTTTGTTATATGGTTGTTTTATATATATATATACGTATGTATATATGTGCTTATTCAGTACCCAAGCTGGGGTCTTCGTATTGATAATTTCGATGATATACTTGTGGTTTGCCAACGTGGGTGGCTCATCTGTGGAGTTCGAGGTTCAACCCAGCTGTTTTTGTCTGGTGAATTGAGAGGATCTCAGTCATCGGAATTGACATGAACTGACGCCAGAAATCGTCCCTGTTTTCACCAACTATTTCGAGGCTATTATAATCTATTATAGACATACAGTATTATATATGTATTGCTCATCATCCCATTTCTAGGCCTTTTTTGAGAATACTCAAACACAACTTGGGGATTGAAAGTTGTTGTGGATGAAACATGATGAAACATAAAAAACATATTATTATAGACATTATATGAAAAATGACGCCTGGGCCTCATCAATAGCTTGCGTGGAGTGTGATCGATACCGGCTCTGAAAACGTATGATATGGAACGTGATAGAACAAACAAATACAGACAATCGAAAGATTAGTTTCACATTGGAATTTAATTTTCATTGTTTGGAAGATGGCGTTCCTCATGTTCGTATTGGAAATAACAACAAATTATTGGTGTTCCATTTTGGATTTCAGGCGCAGCCTGGCAATCTGTATCCATCCATAGGCAATGCCCTGCCATTTTCCACCTTTTGGGGAAAGAGAGGCCGCGCCAATGAAGGATACCGAAGGCGAATCATGAGCAACTTGTGATGTGGCATACAGCAGCCAGTCCCTGATAGCTCTGTACCAATTCACGTGCATCACAGCGGTGCTTGACAGACTGAAAATCGCCCACCAGCTGGATCAGTTAGTTGCACAGTCCCCGCCGAACGTCTTTCGTTCACGGCGCCACGACTATCCCTGCTGGCAGCTAGCACTATGGCAGAGCGCTGGCCTCGCCCGGTTCGGGGATGTCAACCCTTGTCAGGCAAACCAACTCCTGTCTTCATGGATACGACATTGTCCACCACCATGATTGCTTCATGAGCTGCAGCATCCGCATGCGAAAGCATGGTTTTTGTTGCGTTGCTGTACCTGAGGTTCCACCCACCACCGTGAAGGCTGAGGTGTGGAGTCGTTTCCGATGTTAGGGGAACCTCCAGATTCAGATGCCATCCAGTCATTTTGTGATGTAATGGGACAAAATGGGATAGTGGGATATAATTTCATGATCATTTTGGCAATATATTGATATGGGGTTGCCAATAATAGTGGAAGACCCCCAAGTTATATCATCCAAGTCTATTATAGTCACGCGTGATTAAAACAATAATCATTGCTTAGTCTGATGAGGCGAAAGTAATGGTCAAATGACGTTACAAGCTGTGCCCAAACTTAGAGAGAAAGCCCGAGATGGGTTGGACATGCTTTAAGCATTTTTAAACAAGTTACTTCTGCACACATGTCACATAGGGCATTGAATAACGTGGGGCGCTGGCTTCCATGTCTACGTCATACTTCCAGCTGCATTCGAATTGTGTCCACTTTAGTTTGACAAACTTTGACATCGAATTTCATAATGTTTTGCTTTTGTTTTTTGTTTCGGTACCACAATTCTGAATTCAGTTTTCCAGTGCAGGTTTTAGGTGCAGGTTCATCCAGGTCACAGAAATGTGAAGACCGTAGTGCCGTAGTGGTTCAGGAGATTGCCAAGCAGATTTGGACCCCAAAAGCATCTGTTTACCTCAAAAGAAAGGTACCCCAAAAGTTCGAAAGTACCATGGTTGATATCACTTTCATTGCCATGTTTGGACGTTGTTTTTTCTCCCACGTTTGGATCAACCCATCTTGTATTGTTGGTTGATGGTTATGTCCCATCAGCATCCACTACAATTTATAAGTATTCCATTAAATTATATCACCATAATTCACCATACATATAACTTATACAATCAAAAAGTAGTTTGGCACCATTTTAACGATATGTTACTTGTGTATCTCTGTGCGGGTGACAAAAAACACATGGACAGCACTGTTGCACGCTGCGCAGGAGACAGATTCCAACTCCAGCCTTGAGGTGGCCGATAGGATGGCTGTCACTGGAACCATGGTGATGTGTAGGGGGAAAACCATAGGAAAACCATAGGAAAATGGAGGTTTGCACTCTGGCAAACTAACAGCTTGCTATGGAAAATGGATGAACATGGCACATTTAGTTTGTTGATTTACCGAACTTAAAGATGGTGATTTCCCATAACTATGTTAGTTTACCAGAGGCTATCCCAATAATGTTATGCCATGGTGATGTGTAGGGGAGTGGGCCTGATATTATCCCAATACTTAGCCAGATACAGTATCCCAATGTATCAGGCTAGTGAAATATGAATTTGATGTAGATGAAGCAACAATTTGATTGGGTCTATAATCTGTAGGGAAATAATAGCCAGACTGGTAAGATGGTCTTGCTATTTTGAACATAGTTAGCTTTGTTGAAGGGGAAGTAGCCATATTTATTATACGGCAAAAGATGCGGATGTGATCAAGAAATGGCGAAGGTTACAGGTAAAACAAGAAGGGATAGTGAATGGTGACCAGCAAAGACGTGGATTTGGTCAAGCACTACTGATGGTAGGATATAGGATTGTACTATCATCCATGGTGTTTAACGAGGGCTGGAAGTTGCCCCAGCCACCCAACTAGTTCTTGGCAATAGCCTTGGATGATCCATGCAGTTTCACAATCAGTGGAGTACATCAGAATTGATATTCCCAGATTCTGTGCCAGTATTTCAGGGCTCATTTTTTCCAGGTAACATTTACTAAAACCATGAATGTGTCATTTACTAACCATTAAGCACTATTTTCACTACTATTAACCATCATTTACATCCGTTTGCAGTCACGATCGATCGTCCCAAGGAGCAATGGCAGCAGCCAAGCAGCTGCCATGTGTAGATGATTTCTTTGGAAAACATTTTCGGACAGGTCACCATGGAAAAACGATGAAAGTCACCATTTTCGCTTAATGAACTGGATCTATATTATATCATATTATATCCATTGGTCATTTAGCTATTTCAAATGGTGATATGTTCATGGCAATTTTCGCTCGTGTCACGTTGCCAGGTCACCCGGGGTGGATCCTATGGCTCGGAAGAGGCGATCCGATGGTGAATTTTCGATGTAAAGATGAGGATTGCCCTCAAAATATGTTGCTTTTTTGTTTTCATGATGTGAAATTTGTGAAACACTGAAATGATATAATTCTAAAGGTTAAGATTTCTCATATGATTATTTATATATATTTATCATCCCAAAATGCTGGGGGTATCCCAGACCTCTGTGGCTTTGAATATCTGACACAGTCATCCCAAACCGCCCTGGGCTGGCCCCGTGAGGCAGATCGATTGTCAGAGGAGACGAACGGGATGCCTACAGCTGGTTGGCAATTCCCCATGAAATCACCAGTCATGTGGTGCCACCCAGTGATGTGAATGTTGGTTTATAAAGCCCATGAACTATATACGTTATGAATAGTTATGTTTGTTGGTTTATAAAGCCCATGAACTATAGTTATGAATAGTTATAAGTATAATAAATCATAGTTATTGGACTTATAAACCAGCTTAGCTGTCGAACGGGGGCCCCACATTGTATTGAAGCGCCATTCAATGACCACAAATCATGGCTGAAAAAATGGCGATTTCATGGTGAACTCATTGAACATTTGGCGGGTCAATTTGAAACCAATCCAATGACACACCAAATATCAAGCACCAACAAGAAAGGAGTTTGACATTTGAGATGCAAGCCATTTTGCCATGCTTTCCACTCGAGGAGCAGGCTTCTCTCCAAGTCCATGACCCAGAGGCACTTGGGTGGGTTTTCAAAAGCCAATTTCGGGTGGTTGGGTCACCACCAAAGATGGGATATCTGATACAAAGCAATTCAATTCATAGAAATTCATGGCAATCCATGGCCATTCTGTAGTTTCATTCAGTTCCAAACCTGGGCAAGTCCAAGAAAAATGGAGATTGAAGCAAGAAACATGGGATGTGACTAACCAAGTGTGGGAGTCCACCAACTTAAAGATCAGAATCCGACAACCCCCAAATGGTACAAACAATCAAAAGACCTGAATCAGCAGTGATGGAATTGTGAATCAAACTTGACCAAAGTGGTGAGAACACAGAATGGAGTATACTCGCTAGTAATCGTTTTGCGGGCAATGAGATCCCAACCCAAAAGAAAAAAAACAACGTGTGACAATTGTGACTTGGATCAATCTAATCAGGCCAATTGGATAGCCCCAGAATACATTTCGTGAACAAAAAATGACCAAAGTTTCTGAGTTGGTTTTTAGGTCAACCTCGGTTCGGTAGAGTGGTATAGTTACATGATATACGTATATATATATATACAATGGAGTATTCAGGATATCCATGGATTAGTTGTTATTGCTACATATGGTTAGACGACCATCGTTGGTTGGTCAGCTATGATTTTCTCCCTTTGCTCTACTGGATGACCAGATTGTTTTTGCCAATCAAAGGAGCGCAGTGATGGAAACAGTGTAGAAACTAGTTATCCAAAATGAATCCTTACACTATGTTCATCCATATTTTTCCTCTTATCTGTGATTATCTCTCAATTATCTCATGATTAATCCATGGTGCACCCGGTGTACCCCAAACAAATGAATTGAAAACGACCTCATTTCGCTAGTGTTGGCTAGCAATTTGACCCAGCTAGGCGGAACAACTGGAACAAGCAGAGCCTGTAGAGGACTTGGATCAGGTGGAGAATTAATTCATCATCTCGGAGTGGACTTTAGGAGGATTTTCTATGGATTATGTGGATATATGTTGTGGGATATTGAGATGTTACATGCGGTCATCATCAGTTTTTTTTGGGGGGTGGGAAGCCATGAAGCGTGGCCATGTCACATGTGCAGAACGATAGTCATATTTACCATCCGGTCATCCAACATGCCGAGGTTTGATGGGAAAGTCATCTACAAATCGGGAATTTGCCATTCACACCTTTGATTAGCAGAGGGTTTTTAGATGGGTTTATAGTGTTATCATATCTACTCCCCTCTCCATTGATATCAGGAGCTTACCATCCCAAAGGAATCATCAATGGTTTCAGATGTGGGGATGTGTAAACATTCGTACCCATCAGTTGATTGATGCCTAAATTTACGGATGCATTTGGGTCTTTCATTAGTGCTTCCGTTTTGAGGCATGCTGATGTTTTACTTCCCACGTTTAAAGGAAAATTGTCAGGAAACCCCAGCATTGACGGTGGAAAACAGCCTGGATTTATCCTTAAGCCAACCCACGGATTTCTTCCCTTCTCTGCATTGATACTTTGGTTTTTCATAATTTAGGTTTTGCTAGGGGGTTGGATGGATCTATCAGCACCTGCTTGATCTGCAGAGGCCTCTGGGATCCTGCAGGCCATAGTAGTATGACATTGAACATGCGGCAAGCGCGCCGGCCATAGAGAGGTGGCCCCAAGGGAGTGTGCCGTGCACCCTAGGCACAAGAAGAAGAAGAAGAGGAGGACACGAAGACAGAAACGTAGAGCAGAAGCAGCTTGCGTAGCAAGTGCTGACTTCTGACTTTAACAACCTATTGACCGCATAGCCGCATAGCAAAATGGTGAGGTTAGTATCGCGTACGTCCTGTGACTAGTACAGCTAGACAACTGTAGTGCTGTGTAGACCGTTTCACGAGCTACCGGCACTACCGGTTTAGTACTTGGGGAAGAAAGAAGGAGTGGGAGTAGGAGTGGGAGTGGGGGTTGGAGTAGGAGTAGAGAAGAAGGAGTAGTAGTAGCAGCAGCAGTAGTAGTAGGAGTTAGGAGGAGTAGTAGTAACTAGTAGTAGTAGCACTACTACTACTACTACTACTACTAGTAGTACTAGTAGAACTAGTAGTAGTAGTACTAGTACTACTAGTAGTACTAGTAGTACTAGTAGTACCAGTAGTGCTAGTAGTGCTAGTAGTACTAGTAGTATAGTGGTAGTTATAGTTATAGCGAGTGGGGGAGGGGGGAAGGGGGGGCGGACACGATTCAGACCAAACAAAAATGCATAGCATGAGAACAAAGGTACAAGCGAACAAAAAGAAACAGGAACAACACTTTCCAATCAGACACGGCGGCAGGGCCGGCGGATTCACAGCTTCTGCAACCTCCCCAGCATTTGCCCTGTCAGGCCTCCAGCTCCAGCCATGCTGCGTGGACCGCCGCTCCGGCGCGCGTGGACGCAGCGACCTCGCCGCGCTCGAGCAACGGCGACGTGGACAGCAGTGATGCCCCCACGGCGCACGACGCGCGCGCGGTGGCACGGCAGGGCATGCAAATGGCGCGATGGTTGCGCGAGTTTGCGGAAGAACATCCAGAGCCAGACGTGCACGACAGAGTGCCTGGGATACGACAGAAACCGTTGAGATGACCGTTGGCATGGGGGGATGTCAGGAAGCATTGATGGCCAGTGGTTTGCACTAAAAGATTTTTGAAAGGATGAATCAGGGTCCGCCATTTTTACAGTTGAACACTCTGAGGAATTCCTGATCACCAGCATCATATTTTGGATCTTTTGATCACAGCACATGAGAGGAGTCTGAAGTACAAATGCAAAAAGGATGTCAAGGTAGTGGCAGGGGGAGCACCAGGGCACATTGAAGGTTGGAAAGAAAGTCAGATCGTGTCTTTGAATCAGGACCTGCCAATGATTGAACAGGACTGGAAGTGTTCGAAGCACCAAAAACAAATGTTTCGACATGTTTTGACTAAGTAGCCTAAGAGCGGTATGTTTTGACATGTTTTGGTTAAGTCGCCTACGAGCGGTAAACTTGTTGAAGTTCAGTATAGTTCAGTGGCAGATTTCGGTTGTTGCTGAGGAGATGCAAACAAATCTTCAAAGCAAAGATGTGACTCGGTTGTGAACAGTGCTGGCGGCTGTTGGCTCCCTCAGACAATGTGCAGCTGAGACAACCCAATTGATTAAATGTGTGGCAGGATTCAAGGGGCAGGGCTCAAATTTTGTGTCAGGCATGCCTATACAATCCTATACATCAATATTCAACAGTGCTCAGTCATCTATTTATTTATGTTCAATTTATCTCACAAATGCTTGAGGAAATGAGTCAGTTTGCAACCAGGGTCCCTTGGGTCCCTTGGCCAGCGCTGTTAAGGTTGAAAAACTTCGGAACATCCGCGAGAGACTGCTGGCACAACGCCAAGCCAAAGAGATTCAAGGTGCCACGAGCGACCGTTGACTCGTCAATCATCCGAGTTTGGGCTAGTTGTATTTCTATCGAGTTTTATGTCCTTTGATAATCACTTCTCCAGAATCTATTGATCTCTTTTGTTACCCCCCAAACAACTGTAGGTTTCCCAACATCTTTGTACTATAGTTGTGTTAAAATATGTTGGGGAATTGCATCCCAGGTAGTTACCCAAGGTACCCATAATGCTGCAGGTCTCTTGCCACAACGAGAAGCCGAGATGGAAGCTCTCAGGCGAGCGCACCGCACCGAGCACGAAACGGTCCGTTTTACGGTCACTGTCTGTGAGTCACTGGGGGAGTTACCATGGTGCTACGGTTGGGGAAATTGTCCAACTATATAGATGCTATAGATCTGGAATGATATGGAATGATCTGGATTATGATAAATTAATCCCCCTTGGAATTTCCTCTACGAAATGGAGGGGGTTAACCCCCAGAAACGGAACCAAAATGATATAGGTTTTTTTTAGCTTTTTTGGAAGGGTTGGGTGAAACCATTTTGTAGTGCCCAAAAAAAAATGATAAACCAAACTGTAGCGATTTACTTTTTAAAAAGTGCCCATTCAGTTTTGGCCAAGAAATTTATAAACCAAACTGTAGACATTATCAGCCAGTTGAGGCTGGGTTCCAAGAAAATTATAAAACCAATTTGTAGTGACTTTGTTTTCTCAAAGTGCCAAATGTTGATTTCCAAGAAAATTACAAAACCATTCTGTAGCCATTTTCAGTGCT
>Ga0126342_10010833_pt1 | contig 16322 bp, 12 predicted proteins | sample Cyp1metagenome_FD_92528 | JGI IMG/M metagenome (GOLD analysis project Ga0126342, IMG submission 92528) | Coral microbial communities from Lord Howe Island, Old Settlement Bay, Australia - Cyphastrea 1 metagenome | ecosystem: Host-associated > Invertebrates > Cnidaria > Coral ... | reverse complement strand
ACCATTAATAGGGGCTAGTCATCCAATGGTTCATAGGGATTTATAATAACCATTATAAGGATCCTTATTATGGATGGGATGACCATCAACCATATAGTGAGTATTGACCATGGCTCATATGATATATGTGTCATTAGAAGAAGGGAAACATGACGGACATCTTTTGGGGGGTACCTCAAACATGACGCCTATTCTGAAACAAACTCGTTTGAGGCCTATGTTTTTGGGCCGGCAGGTGAAAGAAACTCCGGTTTCCAGTGATTCCTCATTCTGAAATTCATAATGTGCAGTAGTGAACTGCTACTTCCTGACTCAATGGGAATTGTAGTTGATTAATATGATTCCCCTATTAGATTATTAAAATCACCAATATATTGGGTAGTATGATCCCCTATAATCATCAACCAACAGGGGTTTTGAACACTGATTCTTGTACAGTGAGTCAGGCAATCCATTATGTTCAATTCTGGCAGATAATTCCAATGATTCCCATGGTTATTTCCAGGTCAATGGGAATAAAAAAGGATCCAGTACATGGAGCTACGTAAACGTACTAGATTTCTAGCCATAGGTGGGGATATTCCCTGAAACATAAGCCTGAAAAATAGGCCTTCTATATGGTAGATACCTCCAATCAATCGGTTCCGGTTGCATGGCCATTGACCAGGTACTTTGAACCGTCAGAGCTGGGAGATCATTCCCCCAAGACAATGGAATTGTGACATGCACTGTACCATATAAGGCCATATTTTGTGGGGATATTCCCTGAAGGCCTAAAAAATCGGCCTAAAAAAATGGAATCGGTACCTCCAATCAATCGGTTCCTGTTGCATGGCCATTGATCATTGTGGAGCCAAGGGGATGGCCTCAGGAAAGTTGCAATTGAATGAGATGCTGGATGAGACTCAACATCCTCCAATCAGCCGCGTGTATCTCGATGGCAAGGACCAGTCTGGTGGTGATTCCGCCGATGATTTTAGCCACCAGATTTACCAACAAAATCACGAATTTGTGGTTGTTACCTCCAAGTTTTGCTGCTTGCATTTGCACTTTGTGACTGGTTGATTGGTTGATGTATCATGTTGCTGTTTTTTTGTCCTGAACGATGCCAATACACTGTTTGTACGTCTTTTGCATCTGCGCATGATTACACAGTTGTTTTTGTTACTTAAACAACATGGTTTGTTGATCAGACTCCGCCTTGTGCATTGTCCAAGCATCCTTGTTTGCTGATTGAATGCCTTTTTTGTCGTCTTATTAAACCAATATTTGTGTGGCCAATCTTGGCCCTGTATTTTGATGATGTTAAACGTACATATGTAGTGATTATTATAATGTGTGGTCCTCCTAGAATTTGACAGACTTCGGTTTCTTGATATCTCTCTATGTTTTGTTGGGAAATGTCCACCATTTTATTGGCTCAATGTTTGGCTGTTGAAATCAGCAAAACCTCTCCATCAGTTAGGCAATCAAAGGGGAACCTCAGATGCCCAGTTCTGCCGAACAGAAATGCCATAATCCACCCATTCCACCCCATTAGTTGTTTGTAAATTGAAACACTCCACATAGTTGTTGGATCAATCCCAATCTATGTATTTCTGAATTTTTATCGAAACACGTATGTATGACTATATATTATGTATATATATATACACATAAGTCTAACATAGATATATACAGAGAGAGAGAGAGACCTCATGTAATTCTTATGTCTTTAATTTACATCTATTTTCATACCTTGCCTCATCCCACAGGTTACCCGTGGCCCTGCGACATCTGCGGAGTTTCTTGGGCGACTGCTGCCTCTATGCCTTTGCTGTCGTGGAATCAGACTGGACCGCAACGGGCAACGGGGGTTGGAAAATGCCACCAATGAGGGAAAAAGACGAACATCATAAACATTTAGTGGGATTTTAAATGGGATCTAATGGTGATTTATGGTGATAATATGTGATAATATATGGGATTTTAACATATCTGTAATTCTAGTGGATATTTTTGAGAAATAGTTGATATCAGATATGTGTTTTCATAGAATGATCTGGATTTTTGGAGGTTTTGAACCCTGAACATGGATGCTTAACCATTCAAAAATGGGCGTCGTTTGGGTTCCAGGTGGATGAGCGTCAAGGGATTTAACAATAGGATTGACCTCACATGTTTACTGGTATTAATTTGATCAACATTTGATGGGACTATGGGTGATATATATATATTATATATATGGGAATCAACGGGTGATATATATATATATATATTATATAAATATATATATATATATAATATATGGGAATCAACGACGAAACCACGGAACTGATGGCGGACCTGTTGCGTACAATTTCAGGAACCAACAACGTTTTCGGAACTAATGAGTGGAGGCAATGAAACCAAACAAACAATTTACAAGTCATACCAAAGAAAATAGATGTTGAGTACATATCAATAGTTGAAAATCACAATGTACTTCCACATTTTAATTGTGAATAGACCTATTAAATTATTAAACTATTACATCGTGAAATTCATTATAAAAAAAACTATATACAACTAATAGGAGTGGTCAATCAAACAACACATTGGATGTGCTGGAGTTGAACAGGTTTATCAATTTGGAATTTAGGCGTGTCCATCCCAGCCACTCAAAATTTGGGCATGGATTAAAATTCTCGACCCGCTTTCTTTTTCGTGGACGCTACTAGAAATGACAACATGTTGTGAGTTCAGTGGGCCCGCAATGTTTTATCATTTTTTATACATCCCCCTTTCTCAGATGGAGGTTTCCTAAAATGGGGGTACCCCAAAATTATCAATTTTAATAGGATTTTCCACTGTAAATTATAAACCAACAATTTTGGTGTTTATTGAAACCCCCAGATGCCGCTGGAGCTGTCCCAGTTCCAACCCACAATTTGTCACTCCAATGCTGATGATGTAAAAAGGGATGTATAAAAGGATGGGTCGTGCCCTACTGACTCCTACTGGGACGGCTATATTTGGGGGTTTCCATAGTACCCCAAAATGCATGGGATGATTTATTTCATTGTTTTTTTGATTACAATGGATGATTTAGGGGTACCTCGATTTTGGGAAACTTCCATGTGTTCATTCCATTTCATTTCTATTGTTATTGTTGGTTCCAACCCAACATATAGAACTATAGCCCCCTGGTTGGTTCTAGTTGCAAGTTAAAGACCCCATATTTTCGGCTTTCCAAAAATGGGGGTACCCCTATAAATCATCCATAAAAATAGATGGGATTTTCCAAATTGTCCATGAATTAAACAAACCATCCATAAGTAGGGGTAACCCCCATGACTCCATGACTATGGAACTCCCCATGTGAAACCCATGTGGCTTGGCCAACAGGAAAGTTATCCGTGAAGGGTTGCCCGAAGAGATGGCCTTTTCCAACTTCACCGTGCCTGGCCATGGCATGACATGGCGCCCCGAAAAACGCCGTGGTGTCAAACATAGCCTGAAAATCGCCGAAGATCATAGGAAAATCATAGGAAGATATGGGAAAATCATGGGAACATATGGGAAAATCATGGGGAAAAAGAATCGAAATAAAGGTCTACAGCTGGGAATATCATCTTTTTATGTGGGATTGTAAAAATTGAGATGTTTGATGACCAGAGGGTAACGAAATCTGGGAACATGAAATGGTCTGAAAAGTTCGGAGACCTTTGCAATCCAATTTTGGGGTACCTCTGGTGTCATCCAACATGGCTGGCTCGGAAGTCCCCTGAAATCAATGGGGATTTTCCAGCAAGCCATGTTTGATTAGCGGCAGAGGCTACCATGTCTTCAGAGAAACCATGACAAACCAACATATATATGCAACATATATGTACACAAAGATGGATGTTTAACCAACAACAATAAGACAAGGTAGCTGAAGAACCATGGGGCACAAGCCACCGCAAGACATGACTCAGGGTTTGCGCACGCTGGGAGGTTTTCAAGTTTGGATGTAACACTGGGACGTTGATTTGTCTACCATAAAACCTAGTGAAACATTAATGAACAAAGTCAACTCCACTAACACACTAGGGCACCAGGGAGATGATTTTGATCCCCAAAAATATTGGACAGGATAATCCCCTTTAATCAGCGACAGTCATTTATCATCGAACTATATCTTTGATAGTTGATAACCCCTACTGTATCAATGACGATTAAATCCGAGTTTATTGCCGTGTTCAGTCACCTTGGTTATATAATATAGTCTTAGTAAGTCCCCGATTCTTAGGGTTATCCCATTGGTTAATATTGATTATAACCTCACTTAACGATGATCTATAACCAATATTCAGTGAGGTTATAACCAATATTAACCAATATTAACCAATATTAACCAATATTAACCAATATTAACCAATATTAACCAATATTAACCAATATTAACCAATATTAACCAATATTAACCAATGATGAGGTACCCACCTTGGTACCTCACTTAGTCACCAGTGCTTCAATACGATGATCCTCCGATCTGCAGTCCGAGCTGCTGCGCAGCTTGCGCCACTTCAGCGCCAGCGACCGCAGCGATGTGCTGCGCGACTGCGGTGCCGGCCACACAGGGAAAGCCTTGCTGCGGCCGCCGCCCAGCATCAGCCCGTAGCGTGGCGAAACAGAGATGTTTGGGGATGGGAACCGGGCCGCTGCAACTGAGGTTATATGAAGTTGAAATAGTAGTTTCAAAGTGTTTCAAGATAGTTGGACTAATTGTTCAATGATATTTTGACATTTTTGAAGATGTTTTCGAAGATGTCTTGAACGAACAGTCAAAATATCGTCTTTTTTGGGATGCCAAAATTGAGATGGAAATCCTTGAGTTTTTTTAGGCCCCACGCCGTGCCCCATGCCGTGCTATAACAAGTGATTCCGTTTCGTTTTTTTTGCAGCCTGAGGCTTCAGCAACATCCCTGTTCTTCTTTCACGTGTCTGCAGACATCTCCAGACTGTAGGAGACCACCGCAGCGTCAAAGATCTGGTATCCTCATGTATCCTCCAGATTCCTCTCACAGTACTGAAAAACAAAAATGTTGAAATGATTTGAACTGCCAAACATTAAAACCCTCTCTACATCTTTGTTCGTTGCTATCTTAGACAACCGATCGGGTGTCCGCCCAGGCTGGGATGGCTGGAGAATGCGGGTTGGACCCCACCCATCTTCCACCACCTGGTGCTCTGGTGACGACCATACCTTGGTCTCGGAAGAATGATAGCGGAGGAGATGGACTTCGAGGCAGGGTTCTTTGCATGTTTTTTGGCTCAAAAATGCTCAAGCGCTCAAACTATATCAACATATCTGATTTGACCTGCAGTGGTTTGAGTACTGTTTTTAAAACTAACATATATATATGTAAATGTATGTATGTATGTATGTAATGTAATGTAATGTAATGTAGTGTAATGTATAAACATGGCCAAAGTTGTGTGGGCTTACTGCTGCCCCGCCCCAGCCATATTCTCGCACTTTTTCAAGTTGTCAGGACGTACATCCAGCGACGCAGATCACTGCAGCGAAAAAGACGTACGCAGTCGCTGGAGCGAAGGGAAAACCCTCCGAGAATCTAATCGTTAAAACTTGTTTGTTGTTGTTGTTGTTGCTGTTGTTGTTGTTGTTCTTGTTGTTGTTGTTGTTGTTGTTTGTTGTTGTTGTTGGTTGTTGTTGGTTGTTGTTGTTGTTGTTGGTTTATAAACCCCATCAATTGTGTATATATATATAGAATGATATACTATAGAATGATAGGTATACAGGCCATAAACAGCCACTAACTAAACACAAACGTGAAGCTAGTGAACTATGAGACACCACCTTATGGCAATGGAAGACACCTATGGCATATGGGACCCCCATGTCAGCTATGCTCAGCAAAACATGGCGTAACTTGGGTTACAACTACCGTTTGCTGCATGGTTAGCATATGTGCCATGGGTCAACAGATGATGTAACCCACATTGGCGGATGGTCATACCATCCTGAAGAACCATACCATCCATTGTGAGACGGATAGTCAGCTCAGGGAAATTGTAACAAAAAGGAGGAGGATCCCTGAGGTATTCTTGTGTGGATTTCGGAATCCAAGCGTCTGTGTATCCCTTAAAATTTGCTTGTCATGAATACTGTAGATGAGCCTATTCTGGTTGGTGGTTTGGAACATTTTTCATTTTCCATAATATAGGGGTTGTCATCCTTCCCAACTGACGAACTCATATTTTTGAGAGGGGTAGGTCAACTACCAACCAGATGACATATGATAAGCCGTGAAATCTCAAATCTAAACTTGAACTATGACCCATGAACTCCCAAGCAATTCCTCCATTCCTTGGGTCATCCGGTTGACTGGAACATCCCCCGAGTCGCCAGGGTGGGTCATTTTCTATCGTTGATTTGCCAAAATATTTGGGATATGTCCATTTGTAGATCTATGAATCTATTTCTTTATCTATATACATATATATATAAATAATAAATATATAAATAATATATATATATATATATATAAATCATAAATATATATATATATATATACATAATAATAATAATAAATATAATAATAATAAATAATAATAATACTACTACTACTAATAATAAGAATAATAATATATATATGTACACATAATATATATATATGTACACATAATATATATATATGTACACATAATATACATATGTATACATATATATCCATAATATATATATGTTTATATTTATATTGTATATGTATAGTACGTGTATTTGGATTAATTGACCATGTGTATGTTCTTAACTTCTTTTTTTTCTCAGATCTGCTGGGTCAGGCTTCTGATCCTCAAGGGCCCTCCTGGCTCGGGCAAGGTGCAGCCCTGGGGAAGGTGCTGTCATGGACCAAACAACAAAGGATGAGAAACCTTGGTATATATATATATATATATATTACATATATATATATATACATACATGTATATATGTATAATTTGTTGATGTCCGAAAATGGGGATGAGCGGAGAAGACGAAGAATGCGGATTAAATCATGAAGACATCATAACCAGCAGACGCCGGGATTGCACCTGCAAAGATGTGGACATCACTTGTGCAAAATGTTTGAAAACATGATGCTCTCCGATCATCACACATGGCTAGCTGGGAAATACAGCATGGAAATCTGACATAGACGTTTGTAAATGGACATTTCAATGAGAAATTGTTCCACAAATTGGGGTCAAAGGATTGCTTCAAGGGAAGATTTGCCGGAATCCAACCAACCATGATCTTCACGGGAAAAGCCATGGTTTCCGGTTAAGATTTTCCCAACAAAACCTATCCAGTGATGGGGGGATTTTCCAACCATCTTTGGTTGAGCCAGCCATCCATATGGGTATACCGTATACCCCAAAATGGCGTTCAATAGCCGAGCAGTACTTAGTACTTGTTGAACAAAAGCTGGGAAGAAGGCTCAATAGTTTTATTTTACTTCAATATTCTGGATCAACGCAGATGGTTGATGCACATGCGCTGCATGGGGTCAGAGCCTTTTGGGGTCACAGCCGTCCAAGAATTCAGGCTGCTGGGCCCTATGTGCTCATGCCGCATGCCGTTGAACACCACATCTACCTGTAAGAAGTACTATATTCCCCCCTGCGTTCTTATCTGGATAGTTGTGTCAAAAATAATTTCTCTATCTCTCTCTCTATCTATCAATCTATCAATCTATCTATCTATCGATCTATCTATCAATCTATCGATCTATCTATTCTGTATATAGATCATAAATCACAGAACAAATGAGACCAGGAAGCGAATGGACTTTCATAGTCTATGGCTGGCTCAACCAAAGATGGTTGGAAAATCCCCCCATCACTGGATAGGTTTTGTTGTTGGAAAATCTTAACCGGAAACCATGGCTTTTCCCGTGAAGATCGTGGTCTCCCCATCCATGTTCACATGAATGGAGGGCCTAGCGTCGGCCGGAAACACTGGGGATACCTCGGATCACAGCAGCAAATACCTTTGTTTAAGCACGTTGTATTGATCAAACCTATTTAATATTGTTACATATGATTATCAATGTTTTTTATATAGCAACCCCCCAAAAAATAAACATAGAAAAGTAACATCCTACTGTTTAGAGTGCTAAATTACGTTTTGGGGAAATTACATGAACTTACTGTATAGTTACCTCACTGTGAAGTCATTGGATTCATGATTGGTAAGGGGACTAATCCCCAACTAAATCTAATTTACCTATATTGACGGATTTTTATAGCCATTATTCATAATTATTAGCAATTATTAACTATTCAACCCAGAAATGCATCATGAAATCCCATCATTCTCTGGGATTTCCTATCATTTTCCCATGATTTTTCCGTCATGATCTCAATCAACCCCAAGCTGCGAGGCTTCAGTCCTTCACGCCCTTTGCAGTGAGGGCTTCGAACTGGTGCTTCGGGGGAGTGAAACAATAGGGATAGAATATGGGATAGAATATGGGATATAAATGGATATACCATCTGGTTATTTGTTACAATTTGCCATGGAAAATCACCATGCTTTTAATAGGTGAACCATCTATAAATGGGCCATTTTCCATGGCTATGTTAAATCACCAGAGGGTAATATAGGGACACTTGATCATTCGGGATGCCATAAACCCCAACCAATGGGATAGTGGGAGTCAATGGGTGTTAGATCGGGAGTCAAAACGACTTGATCCACCAAACTGACCATACATTGGGATATAAATTCAATAGGAAAACTTACACTTGGGGGACATCAAAGTGATATAACAAACTTGGGAAAACCAACGAAAATACAAGAGGCATACAATGGGATAAAACTGATACAACCAACTTGACATGATCTTTGGGTGTGTCCAGTTTTCAGCGGATATATGTTACCATAGTTACATTTTCACCAAGTCTAATCTTATGGGGATTGGAATCCGATGGTATCCAGAACATCATCCGAACTGCACCCCCAAGTCCCCAAGTATGGGTAACCCGCAGACAAACTTGGTGAGATCTGGGCATTCAACCGATAAAAGTGATGCTACTTCTGATGGTGATGTGTTTTAATGCGGCCTGCAACTGAACGCTTGAAACAAAAAATTGGCCAGGCAGCCTAAATACGGCATTCACCAAACATATCACGAGGAGGACTTTTGAGATCATTTATGAGGAATCTACCCGCATAGGCCTTCATTCAGGTGACGCGTTGATGTTTATTTTATTCTCTATATTTCACCATGCATTTCACCATGGTGACTGTGGTGTGTGTTTGATATGAACAGGAAGGGATTATGTCATATTATATCACTCATATCAAGTCCTACTATATTGTTAGTAAATTCATGGGACAATTCCAACTTTTCACTGGTGAAAGTGCCCATCTGGAGCCCTGCAATTTCCGAAGAAGCATGATGCACCAGTATACTGGTTGGTGGTTTGGAACATGAAATTTATGACTTTCCATATCTTGGGAATGTCATCATCCCAACTGGCGAAGTCATATTTTTCAGAGGTTTTTTTTTAACCACCAACCAGTATAGTATAGTGGGATTACCATCTGGTTATTTAACATAGCCATGGAAAATCACCATTTTTAATAGGCAAACCATCTATAAATGGGCCATTTTCCATGGCTATGTTAAAAAACCAGAGGGTATTACGGTATTACGATTATCAACTACTGTAGTGATTCATCAGATTTAATCATTGCTTCGTATCACAAAGGCCAGTGACTTGTGAAGCACAGAACTGATATGACAAAAAAAGGGAGCTTCATGCGAGCTGCTAAACGTACCTTGGTTGATTGGTTATTAGTTCTGGACTTATAGGCTTATAGTATGAATTTACCATAGCATGGGAAAAACGTCTTCAACCAAGTCGTATTTCATGAGATGGGAAAACTGACTCTTTTTTTTGGCTCAGCTGACTTCAGGCGGCAAAAACATCACAAAGAATGGTCAGATAATGGTCGGAGAATCATCTAATGGGAAGAGAATGGAATATCCATTGATCTATGATGGAATACCATGCAATACCATGATGGAATATCCATGAAATATTAAGACATAATGAGATATTCATGGAATACTCATGGATCTATGACAATGGAATACTCAGAACAATGGATTTTCTTAATATTCATGGATGATCCATTCCATGATGGTAATAGATTAGTATTGATTTTGAATATTAATGGAAGATTAATACTTATCTATTCTTGATCCATGAATAATAATTGGGTATAATATGGTATAATATCATCTATTCTATATATATATGTATGTATATATATATATATATACATACATATACATATACATATAAATATACATATACATATACATATATACATATAAATATACATATACATATACATATACATTTACATATACATTTACATATACATATATACATATATACATATATACATATATACATATATACATATGTGTATATATACATATATACATATATACATATGTGTATATATATATATAGACATACATACACACATATCTATATTTATACATATACATACATACACATATGCATGCATGCATGCATGCATGCATGCATGCATGCATGCATCCATCCATCCATCCATCCATCCACACATATGTATCAATTGTATCAATTATAATTACTATATCATCTATTATCCTTTATTTATTAATACTCATCTATTACCATCTATTATTGATACTCAAATATTTTATGGATAATCATTATGATGCTTATGTATTGTACAATATTATGATATCATAAAATATATAAGATAATCATTATCATATATTATGATATCATTACGATATTGTTGATTATTCTAAGATGGTTGAACTCTTCATCGAGCATCATGGCTCCTGACGCCGCCAGGTTGAATGGACCTCTGCTTCCAGGAAGGGGCGACAGGTCGGTCGAACCAACCACTCCCGCGGCGCCCTTTTCGGCAGGGCGGCTTCGTGGTGAAGCTTTGGATGTATAGGTTAGTAATATTCATTTTTGACAACGGTTTGAGCACTACAGTAAAGTTTTAACTGGAATTTGTGGTTAGTAACTTGTACTCGTAGTAACTTGTCATGATATCTGTTGATATACATATATTTTATGGCCATATATGGCCATTTGTGGCCATATATCTTATATATATATATTGATAATGATAATATATGATATATCTTATCATTTTTGGCCATGACTTTTTGATCCAATGGGATAATTATCTGTTGCGAGGTTATCTAAGATTGACCGTGATAAGTAACCTCTGGTAAACGTTTACATAACTATGGAAAATCACCATTTTTATTGGGTAAATCAACTATTTCAATGGCCATTTTCAATAGCTATGTTTGTTTACCAGAGGGTCACCTTTAATATCTTTAATATATATATAATTAGTGAGAACATGACGCTAATTCCACCTTTTGTGCAGGTTTGGGACCTGGGAAGGTATGGGGATATCTGTGGGGAGATTGCCGAACCGATGGCCATAAGATATCGTCACATGGTTAGCCTCCCGTAAACTAATATAGCCATGGTATAGATGGCACATTTTTTGATTATTTACCTGGTAAACATGGTGAAATCCATAGCTATGCTAGTTTACCAGAGGGTATCAAGCATCGGCTTTGGGTCAACACATTTGACAACTGATATATGACCTGTCCATCGACCACTTGCACAAGTAGTGCTCACTATTGGGAAAAGATGAGGAACACGTCAATTTGATGAAACGGATAGGGCTCAAGTAGTGCTTCAATATGCTTCATTGGGACAAGTGATCTACTAATCAATTTCATGAAACAGAGTTTGGATTGAGTAGACCAACGTCCAGAACTGGATGGTGGTTTGGAACATTTTTTATTGTTCCATATATTGGGAATAATCATCCCAACTGACTAATATTTTTCAGAGGGGTTGAAACCACCAACCAGAGAAACATGACTAAAAATGGGTACCATCCACAAATCTCATGAGAGAGTGACAGATTCCCACAAGTGATGTGATCCAACTAGTTTGATCTATCTACCATAAACCCCAGCTAAGCTAGATGCAAACCAACTTAGCCAACTAGGGGGGCCCCACTTTTCTGGCACCATGTCGAATCTGAACTCGTGGGTGATGAAGATTTATATGTTTTGTGTGGCTTTGAAATTATGACCTCTGCAGCCACAGATGTGTATGTGTTGTTTTTGCTGGTCAAACCTGATCTTGAGACATACCCAAATAATACAAACAACGGTGGAGGATATCTGAGGTAGCTGAGCCCCACACCCCAAAAGTGTCGGGGGTCCTTAATTTGGGTACAACGATATGTGAGTGGGCTTGAGTTTCGTAGTTGATAAAAATCGGGTCCCATTGGGTTTGGTGATAAAAAAAAAGGGTCCCATCGGATGTTGTTTCTCATGTATATACCCTCTGGTAAACTAACATAACTATGGGAAACCACCATTTTTAATGGGAAAATCAACTATAAATGACAATTTTCAATAGCTATGTTAAATTACCAGAGGGTATATGTTGATTGTGCACCATTTGTATTCGATGCATCCAGATGACGAATATGATCCACGAATCCTACCCAAAATGTCCTCCATGAAATGAAATCCAGCCGCCTTGTCCTCTGCTTCAGCTGTCGTGCACATCTTTGTAAGAAAACAAAACAGACCCTGGCAACATTCGCTTGTATTTGCTTTATGGTACCTAGCATATATATATAATATATGTATATGTATATGAGGTTGAAAGTTGTTAGTCACTTCAAGTTGCTTTGGTAGTTGACCAAGAGTTGAGGAGCTATAGGAGGCAGTTTATTTTGGTCCAGGAAGTCTCCATTCGGAGCACGTGAGTTATAAGAGGTTAAAAGCCACCAACCCAGGAGGGTACCTCCATATGGATGGTTTTTATTTCATGGAAAATCCGATCTAGAAATGGATGATGACAGGGGGTACCCCCATGTCAGGAAACATCCATGGATGTTTTCAGTGTTTAGCTCCCGGAAGCTCCTGAAAACAGACATTTTCTGGGATAGCAATCCCCTAAACTGCCGGCCAGCCGTGCCCTTTTAGCCATGAGCCATGACCAAGCAACCCAGCTTCCCAGGAGGAGCAAAGTGGGGGGCATGCCCGCCCGCCCAAGGTGTTCCCACAGATTGTGGTCATATATTTTTGGTTTGAAAATAGGGTATCCCCTTGTTTGATGGTTCATTGTCATTCTCCCTGTTAAAATTGCCATGTATTCTTTGGACACAACAACATTTCAGACAGATTTATTTATTTTTTTCGTACTCATCATCCAACTTTAGGAGTACCCAATTTTGCACCATACCCAGTTAGAAACTTGTCGTTTGGCCAGCCATTTGTTTGATGGCTCCAAATCTCCAACGGTCGCTTGGATGTCAGGTCTACGTATGTGCACAATGTGTGTACTAAATATATATATATATATATATACACATTAAATTACAGTATATATATATTATCATATGTATGTTTGTTACATCTACTACCCCTATGTGCAGAATATACATATATATATATAGTTCATATACACATATATTTACATATATGTAGAAGAGATAACGTTTGTGACACCACCATTCTTTGGAAATGCCTGCAGCCATTGTACCGGAGATTGGCTTGTTGCCAGGAAGCGTCCCGTCCATTTTTGGGTGTCATTTTTGAGGCTTCCGGAGAATGGGGAAAGATATACTCCTACAGAATGGCCTGATATCATGAACTAAGGGAAGGTTCCAACCCAAACCAGCGGAAAAATGGAGAATCATGAGGGAAGACGCCATTATTTGACAAACTTTTTAAAAAACTGGATACTGTACATCTACGGGAATTCATGCAGCCCAGTAGTTGGTCCTTTTGTGTTTAGCATGGTCGTCTTTTGGGCTCGATTTTTTCACTCTCCCCAGATCTTTTCCCAACTGCAGTCCCTGAACTGAGAAGCTGAAGCTGATAAGTGAATTACATCCCTGGTCATCCCAGTTCTTTCACGCCAATGCCCCTTTACAACGATGGTTGTACCGTTACCCTCTGGTAATTTGAGGGGTATACCCTCTATGAAGGGCCATTGTCCATAGCTATGATATGTAGTTTACCAGAGGGATTTCCCTTAAAAAGGCGTACAAACCCCGTTCACCACGGGCTTGCAGCCTTTACAGCAGGACTGGATTTGGTGGCCCAGCTGAACCTCTTTGGGCCGCGCGATTTTCTCCTACAACTGGAGGAGGAGCACCCGGAGGTTCAAGGCTGGGAAGTGAGGATGGAACGGTTGGGATTTCAACAGTGAACCATACCCTCTGGTAAACATACAAAAACGATGGAAAATCCACTATTTTTCATGGGTAAATCCACTATTTCAATGGGCATTTTCAATAGCTTTTTGTATGTTTACCAGAGGATAGTTTGAGAGATGAGTCAGCTATCCGAAACGGAGGAGTTTGATTTATGAAATAATATGAAATAATATGAAATAATATGAAATAATATGAAATAACCATGCATAACCATCAACTTGGAGATTTGCATGAACGGACATTCGAAAAGATGGCTCCTCTGGCTCCTCTCACATAGTTTCTGGTGGAGGTCCATTTCAACTTTTTTTGGGGCGAAGAGATATTATGTATATATAATTATATATATATATATATATATGTATATGTATATGTAGTTATATAAATAAAATTGTATATATATATATATAATTAAATTAGATTATATTATTCTCGTACATGAAGATTCATGTTGTTTGGATCTTCAATGCGCTTGGTTTCCACATGTTTACTGGAACAAATGCTGTAGACTATTGTGGATTGATATTATATATGTATAGACAGAGAGTACACGCCTGCAATTTGTTTCAAACGGGTTAGGAGTAACAAAAATCATTTCAAAATAGCCGAACTCTATTTGTCTTTTTTCAGGTTAGTGAACTATGACTAATTATGACTAATTTTAATGGCTATTATATGCATTTCCTCATGTTTCACCAGAATATCACCAGCTGCAGGAGCTCGAAGTCTTCGTTCGCAGTCGGAGGTGGCTGAAAGGGGGACTTCACCCTTGTTTTACTAAGAGATAAGCATAGAATAAGCATAGAATAACTGGTTGGTGGTTTGGAACATTTTTATTTTTTTCTTATATTGGGAATAATGGGAATAATCATCCCAACTGACTTTGTCATATTTTTCAGAGGGGTTGAATCGAAACCACCAACCAGATTTTTAGTGGATAAAACATGAGGGAAGACACCCTGTTAAATAAATCTTGGCGAATGGTTTCCACATCCCAACATCATGGCCCCGGAGAGAAACTCCGCAGTTGCCAACCTTGGACCCTTGGACCTTCAAGGAACATTTCAGAAAGGCGAACTGGAGAATCACCATGCTATTTTCTTGGTAAATCATCAAAAAACATCTATTTCTATGGGCCATTTTCCATGGCTATGTTAAATAACCAGAGGGTAACTTTAGATTTCAAAACTAATTGCATGTTCTACACCCATTTAAACATAACCAAGTTGGCGATGGTTTGCCATTCTTTTTGACCCATCGGAAGTTGGGGTTGTCTCAGACTTCAGACCCCTTCCAATTCTGTGGTTGTATTATCACAGTAGCCGTTCCATACAAGATGCGATTTTCGGTATCCAACCCATTTTCCGATACACCAAAATATGTTGGTTGTATATCCCATCGATATCCCCATCAAATATACCATTCTATCCTCAATTATATAATTATATATATATGTTTATATTATGTATATATTATATTATATTTTGAATATTATATATTATATATCATATATCATATATTATATATTTATTATATATTATATATTTATTACATACTATATATTGATTATATATTATATATTATTTATATATTATATATGATATATGATATATTATATATTATATATTATACATTATATATTATATATTATATATCATATATTATATATTATATTATATATATCCCACTTTGTTACATTTTGTTGGTCTAATGCCCATTTAATTACCATACATCTTCCATTTCTCATGGTTAAATCACCATTTGTTGGTTAACTCCCCACTTTCTGTGGTTTAATCCGTGGTTGATCCATCTCTGGCAGCGTGGAGGAAGGAACTGGTTTTGCCGCCCTTGGCGCGAAGGTACCAGGCTGGCGAAGGGTGCCGGTTTTCGGATGACGACTGGTCACTGGGGCTAGCTATTTGGATCTTCCAAAACCATATATATATATATATGTATATGTATGTATATATATACCCTCGGGGCCCCAGGTTTCCGCAAGGGGTGGGGTGGGGTGGGGCATGTT
>Ga0126342_10010832_pt1 | contig 16322 bp, 13 predicted proteins | sample Cyp1metagenome_FD_92528 | JGI IMG/M metagenome (GOLD analysis project Ga0126342, IMG submission 92528) | Coral microbial communities from Lord Howe Island, Old Settlement Bay, Australia - Cyphastrea 1 metagenome | ecosystem: Host-associated > Invertebrates > Cnidaria > Coral ... | reverse complement strand
CTTCCGGCTCAATTTTTGCCATGCAAAGTTGCCACCCCTTTTGCCACCAAAATACGGTTGCCACCATTTTTGCCATCACATTCTGCCATCAAACTTGCCACCAACGCTTCATTGCCACTGAAATTGCCACCCACATTGCCATATCTAACTGCCACCGCCACCGAACTTGCCACCAAACTTGCCACCTTAAACTGCCACGAACCTCTCGCATAAGATAGAACCATATGAAAGCATACCTTTTAAATCTTAGATAAATTATATATATATATATATTAATTATATATATATATATATATTATACATACATACTAATGTGTATCATTGACATCATAAAAAAAGAAAAGAAAACAACATCATCGGCTCAGCCATCTCCGTCGTCGTCCCGGACCCGCCTTGAGGTGCGTGAGCGCTCGCACGCGGCAGCCCAGCTCAGCAGCTAAGTCCTGGTGGCCCAGCAGCCCAGGGGCCCAGGTCTTGGGGGGCTGCCAGAGGTGATACCCTCTGGTTATGTCAAAATAGCTATTGAAAATTGCCATTTATAGTGAATTTCCCATGAAAAATGGCGATTTTCCATAGTTATGTTAGTTTATCAGAGGTGACATTGATTTTATAGTGATTCAATGGGATTTATCATGAGTTCATGGGACTATATGGGATATTAATGGGATATGAGTGGGATATCCTCTGGTAATTTCTTACATAGCGACACAGAACATGGCCCATTGATGGTTGATTTATATACCTAGTAAAAATGGTGATTTTCTGTAGCAAACTGTTAGTTTACCAGGGGTATAACCGATGGTTAATTGTCAAACCATGGTTATACATGGTAAACAATCACCATAAGTTGGAATAACCATAGAAACCTCCATGGGTATAACATGACCATGGTATAACTATGCTTAGACATGGTATATCCGTGGGAATTTAAACGCCATAAGTTGGGATATAACACTATGGCTATATATATATTATATATTATATATTATATATTATATATATATTATATATATAACCATGGTAAATTAACCCCCCAGAAATTGGGGGATATCCCCTATATATCCACTTTATCCACTGGAACTGCATTTCCAAGAAATCATCCCAAATTAGTCGATTGGCCATGGCTCACAAATGAGTACCTGATTGCAACAGCCATAGATCGGGTCGATCGTCATATCTAGTCACTGGTTTCCATGCTCAACTGGTTCTAATTTGAAGTATCCTAAAGTATTGTTCCAAAATGAACCACTATAACACTTAAACATGGGTGGTTTGCCTTGTCATCTTCCATTTGGAAGGAAAACAACAAAACCCTTGAGAATGAACACAATCCCATCACCCATGCACATGTCTAGGACACTTAGAATAATACCACAACCACAACTCATTAAATATGATACAAACATATCAAAAGACTGTCAGAATTTCAAATAATAGAAACCGTAATGTAAAATAAAACAAAAACATTCCAAATAAATACTATAAAGAACACTATAAAATGAGACAACATATATCAATTCTTGTCTGGTTTCCCCATCATATTCCTCTAATAGATCCAAGCCTGAGACTGTTTCTCTCACCACAATCCATGCGGCCCGGTCTATACTTCAACCATCATATTTCTGGTCACATTCCATATCCCCATGAAATCCCCTAGCATCTACAAAAACAAATATGGCTTTGTTCTTGCGAGGCAAGCAACAGTGTATTTAAATTGATTTATCTCTAAATGTGTGTTGGAAATTGTTAGACATGATCTGGTTGGTGGTTTCAACCCCTCTGAAAAATATGACTTCGTCAGTTGGGATGATGATTCCCAACCGGATGGAAAGTCATAATCCATTCATGTTCCAAACCACCAACCAGCCATTTATAGTGGATTTACCCATTAAAAAGGGTGGTTTTCCTGTGTTCAACATCCCCACGCTTTAAAGGTTGAAATCCCTAAATGTCTGTTAGACATGATATACATGATATAATTCCCCCAACAAAAATCCCGCAAGGTGATGCCATCGTTGAAATCGCAAGAGGTTGACACACAGTTCACGCTGGGGGCTTCACCTTGTATCCCTAATATCACCCCTCAAACGCTCCCAGTCATATGTGGTTTCATTCCCTAACCATGGTTTCTTGGGGATGTTGAATATGAACGGCTAAGGGATCTCTATTTACCCATTAACATGAGGCCACCCACTATGAGTGTTTCCCATCTCCCAGGCTCCTCCAACACCAAGCTGCCCTGTGCCAATGGCATTACCGGCACCGCTGGGGTTTCATCTCCCCCCAAACGCCTGCAGCACTGCGATGATCCAAAGAATCACCCGAATTCATTTCGCACACTCAAATTGTGGCTACAATGCGGGGCCTCCACATTGTAGTGCAGGAAAAAAAAGTTACACAGATGTAAAACATGTTTTTGTTAAACAAATCACCTTAAGCAAACTGAAGTTTTGGAGCCCAGAGCTATATGGTTGCCACAAACCAATCGTTTTGTGTCCCACCTGAGACGCTCATTCTCCGATGCCAGTTCCAGAATGGCCTTAGCCAAGGGTGTACATAGCTCGGAAATGGGCCGAAACCGAAAAAAAAGTAATGGACCATGGACATCACTCAGAATCACCAGCATGTATAGTTGAACTGGGAATTTCACATCATATTTAATTATATATAATTACTGGATGTTTTTTTGTGGGGATATAATGAGATTATAATTGGTATATAGTGGGATTACAATGAAGACATTGTCCTTCTTAATCCCCTCCCCATGATATTTATCACCACCCAAGAACCCAGGGTTTTGTGCTGAATCTATTTATTTTGGGGTCCCTTCTTGGGAGTACTTCTATAGTACCATGAAGATCGGATGATATAATCCAAAATCGGTTGTCTTCTGCATAGATGTTACAATAAAAAGTAAAATTTGACATCCATATCGATACCCATCTGCTGGCCAATCTGCAAGATGGTGGACTGGCTGTGGCATGCAACCCCATTGAATCCGATATGGACAAAATCCTATAGATCAAAAACTCGAAACACCATGGGTTTTGAGATTTTTGGGGATCACTTCCATACAAACCATCATTTCTGCTGAGGTGTGTGAGCTAATGTCTTTTCAGATTGTTCTGTCCCAGCACCGTGCCAACCAGCATGACAAACAGCCGGGCTTCCCGACACGTCCTTCAGTGACCACGCAAAAACAGCCACCTCGTAAGGTAGGGATCTTCTCAATGGATGTTGTGGCGACTGAGCTACCAAGATTTGGTTCTAGCTTGAGCACCAGTCAAAACACATCTCACTTAGTATGTTAATTACTCATCTTGGAGTGCCACTTGTTTGATGACACCTTTTTTTTATGACACCAAATTTGGATCTTGTGGAAAGTTTCTCTTTTTTTAAGACCTGGCCGACCGAAAAGCCATGCCCAACCTTGTTCCAAGGTCCAGGACTCACCAGGCTTCAAGGGCTTTAACTCGGCCTGGGACGGATCAAATCAGCAGTCCATCCAGTGATGCGCCAAGTGATGAAATCCTTCGGCCCCGATCTTTCCTCTCCAACATCTTGGCTTTGTGTTTTGATACCCATATGGGTAGCCATATATATATATAATACGACAACTATGTAACCGCGATGCCAAGTGATATTGAACCCATCTGCTGTCTCTAAAAACATATTAAAACCATCAGAAAAGAAGTGATGTTCATCATCATCATCATCATTATCATCATCATCATCATCATCATCATGATTATTACTATTATTATTATTACTATTATTATTGTCATTATTATTACTATTATCATTATTATTATTGGGTTGGTTTTCGGAAACAATGTGAAAACACCATCGTTTCCTTGGCCCTTTGTGAAAAGAATGGCGCTTTCCTGCAGAGTTTCCCGTGAAATCACGATCCAAGGATTCCAATTAGTCCCCCGTCTCAGTTTCCTTTAAAGCAAACCCCAAATACCATAGAAAAGATATGAAAAGATATCGATACCTGGAAATATCAGCTAAACATCTAGAGTCTAGAATCTAAACATATCTATAAACATATCTAAACCATTCTGGAAGCATGTGTTTCTATCTTTTTTGGGGGGTACGATAATTGGTTTCCAACCAACTGTGGAACCTTTGGGGCCAGCACAACAGGCCATCGCACCTGCAGGGCAATGGCTTTGGCGCAAAGATCGTCCTCGGTGGAATTTCGGATGGCAAAGTTATGGAAATCATTGAGACTGACGTGGCGTGGGGGGTGTCCTGTACCACATGGGGCTACCCCAAATCATCCAGTCGTAAAGGATGACCATGACTTAGTACTGAAACCATGTTGTACCACCAGTTGGAGGCTTCCTGAAATAGGGCTACGGCTACCCCTAAATCATCAATTTAAATACCATCTGGTTATTTAACATACCCATGGACAATCCCCATTTTAAATAGGTAAACCATGGTAAACCATCTATTTCTAGGGGCCATGGCTTCCATGGCTATGTTAAATAACCAGAGGGTAAGATTTTCCTTTATAAACCATCCATATAGGGAATCCCCATGGCTCTGGAAACATCCCATGTGGGACTGAACTGGTCCTTGCTCACCGCGATGGGGAGAAGTGTCATTGGGATGCCCGTTTCAACCTGCGTGAGACGGCATGTGGTGGAAACTCCACTCAGGGTATCATGTGGTAAACATACAGAAACCTATGGAGAATCATGGAAAATCATCATTCTTAATAGGTAAATCAACTAAGAATGGTCATGTTCAATAGCTTTTTGTATGTTCACCAGATGGTATCATGTGGTACCCTCTATATATTCAGATAGACCCGCTATATCCTGCTATGAGTCAGGATTGAAAGACGAGTTTCCACTAAAGATTTATTATGTTCACAGTCGAACTGTTAACTTACCAGAGGCTAAACCCAATGCCATAAACCTACCAGTTGGGGATTATAATTTGTACTCGCATTTATTGTGATATTAGGGATGGGTTATGGTTTTGGGTTTCCCACATTACATGGAATCAAGCAATCTGTTCGTGACTCAACGGAAATCTGAAGTTGTTGGCAGTCATGGGTCTCTAAGCACACAAGGCCTTGGCCAAAAACAGAGAGTACTCCCAAATGCCATAATTAGCATGTATTTGCTTGAGGAACTCCCTAAAAACTATTCCCAACAAAGACTCCCCAAGTAGTGGATGAAAGTAAAAATAATATCCTGCAAATCAAGGATAGGATATCCCCAGTCCAAATGGTTCGTTGGCTTTACCCAGCTCAAACATCCGCTGAACTTGGGCTGAGCCTGGACTTTCCGCTCGGCCAGGATTCGTTGGAACTCCTGCGGCAACAGGGAGCTTTACTAACCAGAAGTGATATGGAAGATGGGTAGTAAAAAAAGGGTTGCAAACCAGATTCCTTGGCTAAATGATGATCTCAGCTTTTCAAACTGGTGCTTGAGGACTTGAGCCTAGTTAGTGGATGCTATAGGGGTATATAGGGGTAATGGTAGGTAGTGTAAACCCCATCTGCAGCTGGTAGGGGTCCCTTAGTGTGCCCAAACACAGGGCTTTCATTGACAATTCCGTGGTGAAGCAGGCAGACTGCAAATCGACACGTCACGTGGATACAGTGGCTGTGAAGTGTGAACATGGGTCATGACTGATGTCCCCATTTTTCACATCACCCAACCATGAATGGTATATGGTCTTTTTCATGGCTACTATAAGGTGATGTCCAATATACCCAAAATGGGACATTTACCAATCCCTGGTGAAGGTTGTAGCCCAGCCCGATTTGATTCTTTGGTGTGGTTCCTTGTCAGAAATGAATCATATATTTCACACCAGCAAACACAACTTGTATCCTTGGCTGTGTTAAGACGATCACTGGTGTCAGCAAATGATTTATGACTCGTCACTTGTTGACAAGGTAGCAAAGCACTTGTTGACTGCTTACACCTGTTTCAACCAACCACTTCACCATCTAGCCTTGGGGGATTATCCCACTATCGGTAGGCGCTTACTTGGTCGTCTCCCACCCCACCCATGACGCCATCGTTGATAAACATGGAAGATCATGGAAGTAGTCCCAGTCACTTCACTTGCCCGAAAAGTGCAAGGTGTGGGGAATAGGATTGATATAGGGAACAAATGTGGCGATTTACCCAAAATGCTGGCGCTATGGCACAGTTGTGACTCAAGATGCCATTCTTTTGTGGATTTAATATCCGAATATGCTGGTAACATTCTCTAGCATTTTGTTCTTCAACTCCGATGTTTGAATATGTTTGATTGGTTAAACGATTACCCTCCGGCAATCAAACATGGTGGGAAATCTCAAGTAAATGGCCATTTAAATGAGAAATTCCATGAAATTCCTCTATAAATGGAGGATTATTCCAACTAACCACATTTGATTACCAAATGCATGGTCAATCTTTTGCTGCTCATGGTGATGTTCCATTTATAACAAAAAATAAAGGATTAAGATGGATTAAACATGATCAAACTACCCTCTGGTAAACATACAACAAATATGGAACATCACCGTGCATACATAAATCAACGAACTCAATGGCCATGTTCAAGTTCGCAAAGTGTTAGTTTATCCATTATCAACCACTATAAACCCATACTAACCATTCTTAACCATTAAAAACCAATATTAACCATTCTAATGTTCTAGTTGGGGATGTACCGGGTATTTCACCACATGGTCACCACCGTTGTGCCGCCGGCCGTTGTGCCTGGCGCTCTTGCGGCGTGCGCGTCGGCAAATCCAAGGACCGCTTGAGCGCACTTTGTCGCCTGCGCCAAGGAAGGCGGTCAGTTGATAACTATAGGTATACCTGGGTAAACTGTTGGGTTGATTTATATAGTTGATGTCCAGGGCTTATGATGGATTTATGGTGGTTTATGATTTACTATAGTAGTTTTAACTTATGGAAATAACTGTTGATTTTAAGTATTTAGATGGACTTATAGTTATATGATTTTATACCTATATCAACTGCTGGGATGGTGGTGATTCGAAGAATCTCAGGGCCGACCGCTGAGGATGAAGCTCAGCAAAGATTTCACGGGAGGCACCACGTTTCAAGGGGCGCGTATGAATCTGTTGACCTTGAGCAATGTTACCCTCTGGTAAACTCACAGTTTGCGAACTTGAAAATGGCCGTTTAGTTCGTTGATTTAGCCATTATAATAGCATTGTTATTTTCCATAGTTTTCTGTTTGATCAAACCAGAGGTTAAAGGTTGAATCTATACCAGCAGACCCAGCGACTCCAGCGACCGTTGATATGTTTTGATGTTGATACTTGAGGACATTTTGGTGAGCATGGAAGCCTATCTATTATCGATGGTTATCTAATGTTTTCCTATTACAATAATATACAATCATAGAAAACCATCAACCCCACTTTGTAATAATATAATTAGTAATGAACTACTAATTACATCCAATTATATACTATCTTACTATCTTGAAAACCATAATGTACTATGATTTTTGTCAAGCTATTATTGATCGGTCTGGATCTTGTACACCCATCACCCGTCAGAATCCGAGTGGCACTGCCAGGGTCCGACAGGCGGTGGCTGCACGCACCGTGGCCGGATTGGTACGCATGAGGCCTGGCCAAGTGCTACGCCTGGGCCCAGCTAATCACTTAGACTGTATAAATCCCTGGAATTACAACAGATCCATCATGAATCCAATGGTTTGCTCAGGTGTTTGGACTAACTTCATATACTTATATATATATAATCTTATATAGATAATTCTGGTGTATGTGGTATGATTGGAGGTGAAAAAAACATGCTTTCCTCAATCCCAAAACGCGCCGCGCCTAGCATGGCCATCTCTCCGAACGCCGCACTTCCGTTCGAAGCGTCGTAGTAGTCAATGCAGCGGCCATTTTGCGCCTATTGGCGGGACGAGTTGTGACGAAGTGACGTCATGGCCATTGGCCACACATCCCCAAAACCCATAGGATCCATGGTGCTGGTATATATGCTAACATTTGGGGTATATTGATGGTAAATGTTACCATATATAGCATACATGGATCCTATGGGAAATGTTGTTGGAGACAACTTATAAGCATTATTTCTTGGTCAAAATGTTCTTGGAGACAGCATACGCATTTTGTAGGGCGACGGCAAAAATCATCATGTCAAATGAAACATACCGGTTGAAAATGGTTGAAAACCACCCAGTTTGGGATTCACAAATTCACTGCATTATTCACCCAATTTGAAAACATCGCAAATTGCAGTAGGAGCGTGTGGTCAGAATGAGTGCAGATGCTGCACACGGAATTTCAGGAAAACGTGCCATTGACTTCAGGTATCACTGGCTAAAATCAACATGCATACGCTGCATACATGTGTTCTCCTCGTCACCAAACATGTCACAACCAATGTGCTCCTTTTCATCTCAAATCTGGAAAACCAGGATGACCCAACAGATAACAGGGTCTCCTAAGATCATGTTATCTCAGGCATTATTCGTAACTTATATCCCATTATCTCTTATCTAAGTGCCCATGATTAATTCATTCACCATTTTCCCACAGTTTCCCCATACCATCTGGTTATTTAACATAGCAAACTGGAAAGATCCACCATTTTTAAGGACGGTAAACCATCTATTTCTATGGGCCATTTATTTTCCATGCTTATTTTGACATAACCAGAGGGTAATACTTCATAACATGGTCATTTATAGTTCATTTACCTATTTAAAAATGGTGATTTTTTCCATAGTTTCCCTAGAAAAAAACTATAAATCCCCATGCCAGACGCCTCAATCCGCGCTTCTCCTTCCAGAAGGACCTGGAGATCATGTGGTGCCCCCGTCGACGATTGTCTACGCGTGAACCGTTGGGGGCCACGGAACTCCAATTTCCCGATGGTTTATGGTACCTATAACGAACTAGTTAATGGGATTATAAACCATCTTATAACTGGGATTATATCCAATTTCTGGTTTTTGTTGGTGATATATATCGAACTAGTTTTCATGAAGTTTTCATGGGCTGAATCTAAACATCTCTAAACATACCGTTTGGGGGCAGCACCTTGTGGTGACTATGGAAAAATGATGAAAAATGTGGATTTTTCCTGAGATTTCAATCACTGATGGCTGGTACACTCAACCCCAACAAGACATGCCGGCGGGGCAATCATGGCATCCGTTTCCGCAGCTTTCTGGACGATCACCTCGCTGTTGAATATAGAGCTGGGCCACGATGGGGGCCACTTTGGGCAATTTCATGGCAAGCGGGCAACCATGGAAAACCATGAAAATCTTAGGAAACTCACATGGCAGTGTGTCAAAACCTTGTACCCCTGGTGAACATCAAAATAGCTGGTAAATGGATGTTCATCCCACTAAAAATGTATCTATAGGTATTGACCCATACCCACATCAACTGTCCAAGTCTTGGACAGACTGAGTCAAATCTTCCATCAACATGTTGGAAACTGTTGGAGCTTAGGCAAAATTCCGTGGCTTTCCGATCCCGGATGAAGGTACACAGAAGAGATTGACCAAGTGGCCATGAAAGTTCTGAATTTCTGTTCTGGAACTCGAGTGACACCCAGTGACACCCATCAAAAGGAGGCTTTTGAGCTATGAAGTGGGTGTGGTCAAGACCAAAATATATACCAAATCATAAACACTTCATGCTATGCCTCCTTAGCAAAGCTGATTATGACAGTAGATTGACTGTTGGGCTTCCGGTGATTATAAGAATCTAGTTTGATGGGTGAACATTTTTACCAACGACGGGGAAGCTACCTTGTAGCAACCAAAACAAATATTCTGCAAAACGCTGAAACATATTTTACTGTACATGGAACCCCGCGCATTCTCTGGGAGATATCCAATTTTGCCTTGCACACTTGCACATGGGAGTAGAGGACAACCCCTAATCACAACCTCAAATGAACAAGTCTCCCAGTTCAAGAGAAAACATCATATTCATTGCTTCATCTTGCATCTTCATCTTGCCGAAACTACGTAGTTCCCACCATCTGAACGATTCATCAATATCTCCATCGGCACCTCACCGGCAGCCCACTGCTTCTCGATCAACGGCGCAGCCATGTCGGCCAGAAAGAGCTCGTCCTGAATTCCGCCGTCAAACGGGGATGGCGCCGGAATGCTTGAAAAAAGGTGATGTTATGAGGGATTTACAAGGTTTTGTTTATGTCTGTTGATGTCTTAAATAATGATATTTATTTTCTGTGTATTGTTTTACAATGTCATGTTAGAGAAATATGATAGTGATAGTCATTGCAGGATCATCTATAGGATCATCTCCAATGTTGTCTTTGATCTGCTGAACGGGGGCCATCAAAGGTTACACATACACATATCCTAGTGGCAAATTCTACTTAAACGGTGGAATCTGCCACTAAAATGAAAGACCTGGAGGTCTCCTAAAATAGGAATAGCCCCAAATTAGACAATGACATTGCTGGTTGGTGGTATACCTACCCTGAAAAATATGAAAGTCAGTTGGGATGATTCTTCCCAACTGAATGGAAAAGTAAAAGTCATGTTCCAAACCACCAACCAGATTCAGTATTCAAACATTTGGATTACCCTCTGGTAAATTAACAGTTTGCGAACTGGAAAATCTCCATTTTTAATAGGTAAATAACATTGGTATTGAAACATATTGAAACATATTAGTCAGTTGGGGTAACTATTCCCAATAGATGGAAAAATAAAACATATTCCAAACCACCAACCAGCATTGGTATTGAAACAGATTGAAACCCATGGTGAACTGGAGATCTGAGTATCGGACGTGAATGCTCAACAGGTTCACTTTGGCCAGCGCAGGAATCACCTCGAATTCAGGGGGCCAACAAGGTCGCAGTGAAAAATAGCTAAGTTGGTGAACATAAGTATGGAGAAGTATAGTTAACATTGGTAAAATATGGTTTACGGATGTTTACGGTGGGTTTATAATGTTTATATAAGTATGGTGAACTATGGTTTATGGCAATGGTGGTGAAACACAACAAGTATGGTTAGATCTGGGTCTTCTCACGCATGTAGAACTGCGGGGCGCCACTCAACATCATCTTCCACAGTTCAGCAATTTCTGCTGGAGGCCTTTTCCAGTGGTGTGTGTTGCTTTCCTCACCCACATTTCCCACCAAAACACAACATAACACAACTATATATCAGGGGTATCAGGCCTCCTTGTCACGTGTATATGCCAAGCTTCAAGACCCTGAACCACAGCGGTGTTGTCTGTCATTCTGATGCTGAAAATCCAATGTTTGTCTTTACACCCAAGAATAAAAGTGTCCTGCAAATGTTCCCCTTGAAGCAAGTCTAGGATGAACGATTTAGCCTTGCAGAGATGTCTACAAAGTGACATGGACTCAACATAACACGCCACATTTCTATAACTTAAAAACATATTTGATTAAACCCTGGCCACAGCCGAACATGAAGACCCTGCGATAAGTTGGGAGACAATTCTGGGGGTCAAACTGTTGGGGGCATGGAAACCCAATTACTAACCACCGAATTCCTTCCCCCCGAATATGACGTTGAGCAGGGGACTTACACGTCTTTAGGACCATTGAGGGGGTGTCGTATAACATCATGGGGATGAGATGTTTCATTTTTGACTATTGACCAACCATCCGACGGGCTAGGGCTGGTTAGGAAGTTTGTTCATGATCAGTCATGAGTCATTGTATTTCAGTTAACCCCGCCCTGGTGAGTGATTGTGGATGGGATTCATCATTAAACCATTTAAAACTGATCATTGTCACCATTTAGTCCCATGAAATCACTATATTAATCTATATTGTCTCTATTGGTGGACGAAGCCCCCATGATACCAGCATTTTCGCTAGTTGAATCATGCTGAACCCATTGTGAAATCAATCAAGTTCACTGCCCATTCACTGCCCAACCATGGCCCTGCCATGCCCGGTCCCAAACCTCCTGGCTCAGCCATTTATTGCGGCCTTGGTCAGAGTTGACAATGGCCATTTCAGGTACCGATTCATTGGAGGTACGCTAGTACATACTAAAGTCATGTTTCACGGGTATATTCCCTGAAAAATAGCCCCTACATAGACCTTATTATCTGGTAGGTACCAATTTAGGAACGGCCACTGATACAATGCGATACGCAAAAAAACGTTGGCATTTCGGTGATTTGACCAACAACACCCGGGATTTGTAGCTGTTGAATGAGTCAAGACAAACAACTTTGCAATTGGCGCCCACATTGCAGAATCAGCTTGTTGGCTCACTTAACCAATCTTCTCAAAAAATGATAGTATAACAGTATAACTAACTGAAAAGGTCGGCCTAGAGGGGATGATTCCTCCTCCTCGCTCGCTAGAATTCATCCAAATACATCATCCATCATCCAGTTTGTTGCTTAATCCATGGCTTCATGGGAAATACTCCCATTTACCCTCTGGTATATAATCGTTTACATAGCTATGTCAAATGGCCCGTTTCTACTTGATTTACCCATTACTGTACAAGCATTTTGCCCGCTATGTAAACGATTACCATTACCAAAGGGTATACCATGGTATATCCCATGTTCAATAGGTAAATCACCATTAAGTCACCAATCAATCAGCTATATCAAATCATCATGTGCATAACATTGACTATGTTAATTCAGCTTGTACAGCAAAATCACCACTACCAAAAGGGTTCATCCACATCACATCATTTTCCCGGGATACCCTCTGCTAATCAAACGTGGCAATATGTGGCAATTGAACATCCTTTGTTTATGATAATGATTATCCCATTGAAACATACCATTTTATGATGATGATTATCCCAGTTATAGGTATGGTTTTACTAGCTATAGCTATGGTTTTCCCATGATTTTCTCACCCAGTTATAGGACAACATCATGGCTTTAAACCTCCAATTTGTTCGGTGGTTTTCCAGCCAGCCACGTTTGATTCAGCTGGATTCAGCTGCTGGGAATCCTCACGTGCCATGAAATCGGCATTGGTCTCTCGTCGACTGCGCAGGGCCCAGGGTACCGACTCGACTTTTGCAGATAGGTTTTGATTGTTGACTCAGAATCATGATTTTTGTAAGTATAGTTAATGGGGGTTATAAACCAGCTTAGAACTGGGGGGGCCACACTTCTATTGTTTGTAGATGTTTTGTGAAGTATATTGTGTCAACTCATCATCTGTTTGTTTTCAAGATTTTGATTGAACATGAACATACTCCTTGTATGTTCAATCTGCTGTTTAGAATAGTGTGCTAGAGCGTTGGTGAAGAAAGCAGTTGCACAAATCCGTCGCCCTCCCCTGTGGTGTTCCCACCCAAACAAATTGAACACATCTCAAAAAAGTGAACCACACATAACAACATGTACAAGTAACACATGTCAACACGGTCTTTGTTTGATCATATGTTTTTTTTTTGCAGCCCCATTTTTGGTGAGACGCTTAGACCTCCCAAAAACCACATCTTGGAGTAATGCCTCTCTTGCAGGTCTTCGAACCATTCGGTCTCCTGGAGCAGGGTGGGAACAGCTTTCAGCTTCCGCCCAGAAATTGACCGGCAACAAATGGTGATTCAATGGTGGCCTATTGTGGCTGATCAAACAAATGGTGGGGCATGCTTTCCAGGATGCTATGTTGGAGTTTGGGGTTCTAGATCTGATATGAATCTATTTGACCTGCAACAAGAAGTTGAGATCTTGGCTTAGCTGGGCAGACTACCATATGGAGGTCCACTGTCTGTAGCAATTCATCATGGGATTTGTGGGGTCCAAAAAAATAATCTGTCTGTCACAGAAATATCGTCCAAAACTGAATAATGTCAAGTTTCAATGGACTGGTTTAAGGGAAAATCTACAGGAAAGACCCATATTTAATAGGAAAATCTATGGTTTCCTGTAAATTTTCCCTTAAACCAATCCAATCAAAGTTAGTATTAATAAACCAGCCCCTATTAATCAGCACAAAGCCAGAAAGTTCCGGCAATTTGAAAATGGGTTGGTCCCCTCCTATTAATAAGCACAAGCGTCTCCCCCCAATTAATCAACACCCTGCTCAGAATTCTGATTTTTTTTGATGCGTTTGATGCTTGAGAATGGAATTGGCTCTGATGTTTCTGATGATATGATTTCTGATGCTGGCTGATGAATACAGTGTCTAATCTATAATTACGTATATGTACTATACATATTATATATATATATACAAATTAATTAATGTCAAACTTACATTTATTTACAGACATATACATATACAATATTGCAGCACAATGATTTCACTGAATCCCCCAAATCCAGAAAAAAAAAACAAAAAACAAATGAAGGTTTGAACGTGCATTTTCCTTTTGACTTTCTTTATTAAAAAATGCATTTTGAGAAGGTCACAAAGGGGTACCCCTTTAGGTGGCTTGTCCCCCCAAAATAATGTGCACGCATCACCCAATTAATCAACACTCTCAGCCCACCTGGCCTCATATTGCTGATCCTTTCTGCTTTGCTTCATGAATTAATTACATGACAATCTTATGAATCCCATTCCAAATCTCATAAATCCCATTTTTTGGTTTTCTGCTCTTTATTTGGGGGGGTCTACCTTCTCCAGCAGCGAGACCCTCTAGGGGGGGGGTGTTTATTAATACGTACTTGGCATTAACGCAAATGTTAGGCCAGGAAATGGATTACACAAAATCAAATGCATAAACATAATTTCGAAATATGTTGTTTAATTTACATCATGGAATCATGTAACACATCATGTCTACATCATTTCACATCATCCATAGAAGCCACCAAACAATATTCACCAAAGTAAGAAACCATCCAACAAATAAATACACACAATGTATTTTTCATACCTTGTCTACTTGTCTGCATCATTTTTGGGCTTTCTGTAACTACAATCACGTTGGTTTGTGAAAATAGGGTCCCCGCAAATGGACACGTTGATCGGAAAATCATCAATAAACCACTAAATTTGGAGGTTTCCTGAAATGGTAACCCCCAAATCATCGAAATGTTCGAGCATTTTCCACTCACCATCCATTTTCATCGGATTTTCCACCCAAACAAACCATCCATTTCTTGGGTGAATCCCAGGTTTCTCCCGTTACGTCCAACCGGGAACCGTCCCGACGTCCCGACGTCCTGCGGAAATTTCTTCAGGGCGTTGGCGATGGAGGCGCCGTGGATCCGGGCGCAATGGACGTACCTATGAGGAGCAACGAAAAACGGGACGAGACATGAGAAAATCATCAATACCCATAGGATCCATGTATGGTATATATATATAGCTAACATTTGGGGTATATTGATGGTAAATGTTACCCTATATAGCATACATGGATCAATCATCAACATTTGACTGGAGTTCACCCTCAAAAACGGTGGTTTTACGAGGTTTTACTATCAAACATGGTGATTTTACGATGTTTTATTATCAAACACAAGCATTTAACTGGGAACAATGATGAAAGGTGTGGCCCCAGTTTGGTAGCTGAATTGGTCTATAGATGGGTCAACCATGGGTTTATGGTGAAGTGACTATAGTTAGATGGGGTTTCGAAACAACTGATAACCAAAGGGCACCACCTTGTTTTTCCCATTTGAAGAAGGGCTTATTGAAGGATTCCTTTCAAGCAAGGCTGGTTGGTGGTTCAACCCTTCTGACAAATATGAGTCAGTTGGAATGATTAAATTCCAACTGACTATGGGAAAATAACATCCATGTTCCAAACCACCAACCAGATTCAGTATTCAAACATTTGGATTACCCTCTGGTAAATGAACAGTTTGCGAACTGGAAAATCTCCATTTTTTATATAGGTAAATGAACTATTTCAATGGCCAAGTTGCGGAGGAGTCAGGAGAACATGTTTGGGCACATCTCCGGTGTCACAAGTGAAACGTGGATTATTTACTGATTGGTCATTGGCTTCAAACCACCGATAACTGGTAGGTATTGGAATATAACATGATATATAACATGATCCAACATGATATAACATGATACAACCATATACAACCCCTTTATCAGCGCCTATCAATCGTTTGCCACCTTCAGGAAGGTGTCCCCCTGACCAGATACTGACCGTCTGATAGTGTAGATTTACAACGCTGGATATACGGGCTTTTCTGAAAATATGGGTATGTGTGTATATATATATATATATGTATTATATCAATGGGAATTTCAGGATCCTAAAATGGAGGTACTGTACCATATAAGGGCATATTTTCTAGGGATATTCCCTTACATAGGCCTTATATAGGCCTTATATATGGTAGGTACCTCCAATTTAGG
>Ga0126342_10010831_pt1:15000-16324 | contig 16324 bp, 17 predicted proteins | sample Cyp1metagenome_FD_92528 | JGI IMG/M metagenome (GOLD analysis project Ga0126342, IMG submission 92528) | Coral microbial communities from Lord Howe Island, Old Settlement Bay, Australia - Cyphastrea 1 metagenome | ecosystem: Host-associated > Invertebrates > Cnidaria > Coral ... | reverse complement strand
TGAGAAAAGATGTCAGATAGAATGTCAGAAGATATGCCAGATAGAATGCCAGAAAGAATGTCAGAAAGAATGTCAGAAGATATGCCAGACAGAATGTCAGAAGATATGCCAGAAAGAATGTCATAAGATATGTCAGATAGAATGTCAGAAGATATGCCAGAAAGAATGTTCTGAATGCCACAAGATATGCCAGAAAGAATATCAAAATATATGCCAGATAGAGTGCCAGAAAGAATGTCAGAAGATATGCCAGATAGAATGCCAGAAAGAATGTAAGAAAGAATGTCAGAAGATATGCCAGAAAAATGATGTTGCTCTTTGGTGTCCTTCGGCCAGGTTGAGTATTTAGATATTTCTTTCCAGAATTGTGGAGTATGTAGCTATATATGCCATTGTGGGGATCATTCGAAATGAAATAATTTTAAAATAATAATTATATATTTTTCAACATTTAATATTAAATATATATATATATATTTAAATTATTCCCCACCTGTCAGGTAAGGGTTGTTAGATTTTATCAGAGCTGTTGTCCTCCTCCTCCTCCATCTCCTCCTGCAAATTTTCCTCGACCACGTCTGCATAAATTTCCACCTCCACTTCCGCCTTGCCAACTCTTCGCGAAGCTCTTCGCCAACTTCCGAGCTCAGTGCGCACTGCTGGACCTCAACCTCGGACCTTCCCAGCTCAGCGCGCAGGACCTTCCAAGGTGCGCACCGCTGGACTTCAACCTGGGACCTTCCTAGCTCAGTGCGCACCGCTGGACCTGGGACCTTCCCAGCTCAGTGCGTACCGCTGGGCCCGAACGGCCAGATAGAATGCCAGAAGATATGTCAGATAAAATATTAGAAGATATGCCAGATAAAATGCCATAAGATATACCAGATAGAATGGCAGAAGGTATGCCAGATAGAATGCCAGAAGGTATGCCAGATAGAATGCCAGAATATTTGCCAGATAGAATGCCAAATAGAATGTCAGATAAAATATACGAAAATATGTTAGATAAAATATCAAAAGATATGCCAGGTAAAATACCAGAAGATATGTCAGAAGATATATCAAAAGATAAATAAAGTGCCAGAATATTAGCCAGATAAAATGCCAGAAAAATTACCAAATAAAATGCTAAATAGGATGTCAGAAAATATATCAAAAAATATATCAAATAGAATACCAAATAGAATGCCAAAAAATATGTCAGATAGAATACCAGAAGATATGGTAGGTAAAATGCCAGAAAATATGCCAAATAGAATGGTAAATCGAATACCAGAAAATATATTAATTAGAATACCAGAAGATTTGTTAATAATATAATATA
>Ga0126342_10010831_pt1:0-10000 | contig 16324 bp, 17 predicted proteins | sample Cyp1metagenome_FD_92528 | JGI IMG/M metagenome (GOLD analysis project Ga0126342, IMG submission 92528) | Coral microbial communities from Lord Howe Island, Old Settlement Bay, Australia - Cyphastrea 1 metagenome | ecosystem: Host-associated > Invertebrates > Cnidaria > Coral ... | reverse complement strand
AAAATTGACGGGGTGTTCCTGCCTCGTTCTCCAGTCCCGTCAGTTTTTTTGGGGTCTGACCTCGTTCTCCAATGCCGCACTTGTTTTTAATAGCTAAATGCTTTGCGTGCGATGCCTACTTCGTTCTCGGGGTGTTCCTACCTCGTTTTACAACCTAACTATGATGTTTCGACAAACCAGGGTATGCCACAATACTATTCTCCATTTACCCAAATACAAGCCGTCGCTCATATGTATATAAATAAATACACCAATCTAAAAACACAATTATATCATACATATTGATACATGTTGTAATATAAAGGTGTAATAATAATTACGCCCCCTGAGATATCGGTAATGTCTGATATGAACCATCCAAATTTGCGCCGAAATTTTGCCCAAAGCCACTGTACCACAAACCAACCGGTTCCTTGTCTGTGGAGTCACCGATTCCGGGTTGGTTTCCCACGATAAAAATGCAGAATCTCACTAGCAGTAGAGCGCGAAATATGTGTTTTGACCCCCAACTGGCTAGATATGTATGGTTCTGAAGATTGGATCTGACACACCACGCCTGGCTTGGCTGCTGAGGCCATTATTGAGCGACTTTTTTTGACCAGCTTGTGGATCTTTATGGATGCGTATACTGTAAAACAATAGTAATTACCCCAGTAGCTTGGGATACAACCCCAATAAGTATGAAATACAAACATGTTGCTTTTCGTTGCTAAATTCCCCATGTATAGCAGAAGATTATGTAAATTGTACAAGACTAGCCTGCACTTGATTTCCCAATGTTTTGTGCCAAAACTAACCACGTTTCAATCGATAAATCCCTATCCGCTTGGTGCATCAGAATTGGGGTCGTTATATCCGGCCCATTCATATCATTAAACAAATTTCAGTCATTGGTGCAAATTGGGGTCATGATATCCCATTCATACCCATATCATTAAGATTCATTAAGTCATCATATTCCCTACACTCATGGCCCAACTAACAGTCTCTAATGGTTATAAATGGGATGAACATGGATGAACTAACTCCTATAACTAAGGTTATATGTATATATACATATATAATCACAATCCGATTTATACTTGTTGGCTGGGGCATCACTGTAGTAAGGTCCTTAATTAGATCGCCATTTGCCCCACATCCGGGTTAAGGCGCGCACCCAGTAGGGAGGAGACACGATCCGCAGCTCTTCCCAGGTCCAGTCCTGGTGGAACATGGCCTATTTATAGATGATTAGTTATTTAAACATCTATAAATGGATACTATACAATAAAAATGATATGGATACTATACAATAATAATGATATGGATACTATATAGTAATATAATATTATGGATATTATTAATATAATTGTGATATGGATACTATATGACAATATATTAGTCATCTAAAAATGGGATGTAGAAAATGGATGAAACTGGGATATCATTGTATAGAATTGGATATAATATGGGTTATAGATGATTAGGTATATATATATATGATTCATAGAATGATATATATCAGTGTGGTATATACTTTGGGATACACCCATTGGTTATTTCACATATGAAGAATCCCCCAAAAAACTCATATCTCATCTATAGGTGAATTATGACGATTTACCTGTGAAAAATTGCAATTTTCCAAAATCATTAGAGGGTAACTGATGGGATATAACGAACCAATAACTGATGGGATATAACGAACCAACAGCATTGATTATATTCGTGTGTGTGTCTGATTACCTGCGAAAAAAAAACACAAAATTGGTTTGGCAATTATGTTTTTCCCGTGTTTTTTATCTGTTGCTCTGTCCGTTTTCCTTGCAATTTACAGCATTTTGGAGCCGGAAACTGCTCCTTCAACGGAATTGCAACATTTTGGAATTTTCGAATTGAAACCCTTGGCAGCCAAGAAAACCTGATTTGCTTGTGTTCCTCCAGTTTTTTTAACAAGGAAACCCGTTACTGGGTGGCACTCAATGTATACCAAAAAAACATAATTGGTGTGCACTATGCGATTCTGATATCTATGGGCCTCTGGTTGCAAAACCAACAAAACATAGAGTAAACAAAAAGGCACTCTCTCTAATGTCCGGGAGTCTGAAATTTGGGACATACACCCAAACTGACCGTTGGGAAACATAAATGGGACATGCGGGACCCTATCCCTACGATATTTCCCCAAAAACTATTAATTTTGCGATATTTAAAGTAGACCCTTCGAACGGACCACCTGAATGTCCGCTCCAATAAATGCAGAATCATTGGGAATAGCCATGGGTTCAAACCACACAAAACTTGGAATGCAAATCCAAATTGCAGTTGTCTATATTGTGATACTTGAAAGATCTGATCCTTCCTTGCCCCCAAGGCTTGCCGGGGCCGCGTGGACGATTGGGTCATTTGAACACTGCACAATCTGGTTGACTCTGACCCAATCTGGTTGAATCTGGGTATCGAATATTGTGAACCATAGATATAGTGGCTCCATCCCCCAAACTGCGGAGGTGAAATCACCATGGTATTGTACCATCAACACCGTATCTGCACCACCAAGTGTTTCTATACTGTTCGTGCCCACAGTCAAGTTACACAGGACTCATCGGGCTTGGCCATCCCACGACGATTACATAAGGATTCCTTATACATGGTAGATCCGTGCATGCACATCCCCAATCATGTTTTTTTTCTGCGAGTAGTCACTCGATTGTTTGCCAGGGCTGTCGATCTAAAGGATGGAGGTCCCAAAAGCAATGTTCTACACGTAGCTAGTAAGATTTCAGTGAAAGGATAAACGTCCAATTGGCTGCACGTTGTGCTCTTAATGCCGCTCTCCAGCTATATCATATCTCATGCCAACCCCAGATTCTGATACCCCGGCAAATAGTTTGCTCCTAAAGTTGGGTCTGTTTAGTTGTGGGGGTTGATGGATCCGGCCTTGACTTCGTGCTTACCAATTTAGGATGTATAATATCTCGATGCTGACCTTTAGAAACCCTGGGTCCCAACTTCATTAAAAGTTTTCCAAAAAACCCAAGCACGCGCAGTCTAAATCTAGAAGAGATCGCTTACAACTCTATTTCCCTTGCTGGTCAACATGGACACCGGAGAAACCAGGCCCGAGCACATTTGTTTGTCCTCGTTTTTGGAAACTATCCGGAAAAACCACAATTGTTTCATACTAGTGGATGCCGCTTTTTTTCGCCGAGCATGGCGCTTTTAATGAGAAAACATTGCTGCTGATAAAAAGTGAAGAATCGGCAGACTTGGGGTTTCAAATTTTGAGACGGCCCCATGCCTGAAAACTACCCTGCTAAATGTCTGCCACCAGCGTGCAGAGATGCAGTGCACCCTGGCAGGAGCCATGAACCAAACTTGCTGCACTTCTCTCTGAGTTGCGCGTTGTTGCGGCTGCTGAGCAAAAACCTATGCAAAATATGGGTGTATAGGCCTATATGGACATTATGATCGTTCTCAGCGTCAAGCTCTGGCGCGATGATCCAGAGGAAACCATCAGTTGGATTTTTTGGAACTTGGCAAATCTTTGCATGATTGAAATCGTTGAACATATTCAAACCTCGTTGAAAATCTTTGTGATCATTCTGAGCTATACAGTTCGGACAAGATCAAATGACTCGGTATTATGACTTCATGGTATTGTGATTTCATGGTAATTTAGAACCACCAAACATGCTGATTCTCGCCTGCAGGGCATCCTTCATCATGATGTGGAGGTAAAATTTATCCCATCGTTCATTAGCTAAATCCATGTGTTTATTGGTGAACAGGATCCGCGGCTTCATTGGTTGTTGATTATTCACCATGGATTTTACCGATCTTCGTTGGTTGGATCCGCGGTCTTGGTTGTTGACGACTTCTTTTACTCATTATTTGCAAGCTGTGGATGGTGAAATCCCGCGTGGTTCTCACTATTTCCCAATTGTTGTGGACTATTCCTCCATTTTTTGGTTGGTTAGTTCCCATTGGTGATTCTTTGCCCACTGGTAATTACAAGTAACATTTATAGCTACGGAAAATGGACCATTTGTAGATAATTTAGTGGCAATTCTCCATGGCTATCTGAAATTACCAGAGAGTGTAGCAGCATCAAAAAATTTAAGTATACCAAACATCATCAGAGACATGATGATTTGATATTATTTATTTGATACAGTGAAACCAGTGTCTAAGAACCTACTGCAATAAGAACTTCAAGGGCCGGATTGCTGGATTCAACTCTTTCTGTCAGCTAATTGAAATAAGAACCCTAGGGTACGATGGAATTCTAGCCGCTGGCTCTTATTCCCCTTTAACGGGTATCAATATACCGTATATACCAAGCATGATTATTATTAGCAGCTATTTCCAAAAGGAAAGATTATGTACCGCAGAACCTCCATGTCGAGGACAGACATGGTGCGGCCCCAGTAAGATTCAAACCCGTATGTGGTCACTAAGGCTGATGCCGGCAGCTTCAGCTAGAGACCAGCCAGACTCACTGTAGGTCATCTGACCTCGGAGACTGCCCTTGGCTTGTCTTGCCTGTGCTGCCTTGTTTCGGGCGCCCAAACCCAGAAAAAACTTTTCGGAGCCAAATTTGTTTTTCCTTCCACCCACCTCCTTTGCAACCTAATACCACACCAAAATCAACTTTCAAGCCCTGGCGTGGTGGAATATCTGGCCTATGAACTCTGTTTGGAATGCCTGCACCTGAAAAAACTTTTCGGGACCTAATTTTTGTTTTTTCTTCCCCCAGCCTCCTTTGCAACCATTACCACGCCAAAATGAATTGGCAAAACCCTCACCATATGAACCCCTTAAGAACTAACCCATTAAGAACTTGAGGGTGCCCTCGTTCATAATTCCCAGATTTTCCACCTATAGCACTTAAGCACCCCAGGGTAGGCTGGAAAATTCTTAATCGGTTCGTATCTAACGGTTCAGCTGTATATCGCCGACGAATGCCATCAATTATGTGAATATTATGAGATATCTGCTTGTTTCTGACCATTTCTCCCACCGTCGCCTTCTGAGCCACCTTTGGCCATTGCGGGGTCTTCCATGCATCCTCTACCTGACGCCGGACGTCTCAGAGTCATCCTGGAGTGAAAAAATGATTTGAGGGAGAAATGTGAAGAAACTAACCATATTTGGCCCGCTTTTTGTTGCATCATTTTTAGACCAATTAGTTGACACATAGGTTTTTTCTCATACCGATCCACGGGATGATACCCTAAACCCCTCTGAGCTGATGATTTTCCCTATCTTTCAACGCCAAATTCTCTGACTCTGTCAACCGAGAAGAAAAGGAATTGCAGGATCTGGACTATTGTAGATAACCAGATTCGGAAATTGGAGAGCTTCCCCCCAATGATATAGCCAACATTGATATTGATCATCATGTACCAGGGCTCCTAACTGCCCTTCCAAAATCAAACTTGGCTGGCTCGGAAATTGCCGAGCTACAGTAAATGGAAGTTTCTAGCTGAGAACATCATCGAACTTGACTGTGGGGTGTCCCAGCGCGCCATGCCTGATAATCGGTGGGTACTAATAAAGGAGACTTCCACTAGGAGGGACTCACTCGCACTCATTCCTGCAAGGGACCATGAACTTGTCTGGCTCATGCTTTGCTAAGAACTAGCGTCGAGTGTGATTGTTGCTTCCATCTAAATCAGTTATAAGATTTTTTTCAGTTTGCCTATACGTCTGAAAACTTCTGGCATGTCCGTAAATCCCCGACAAATCAATGATACGAAGTGATTTTGATTGTGTCCGCAAGAAAATTCATGTGATCGCAGGGATTTTCAACCATTGTCGATGTTTTCGAATATGTTCAGCGATTTCAACCATGCCAAGTTTCAAAAATTTCCTCCGTTCCAATTCCACTCTTTTTGCCACAACAAACATAAACACTCCATCTGTTCTTCTCCCAAGGCCTTTCACTTGGGATTCTATGAAGATTGACTGGGACCCCAATTCCAAGGGGATTCTCATCTTCTCCACCATTTTTTCCTTTTTGGGTATCGATCAACTTTCCGACAATCTCATATCCATGTTTACCAGCCAACACAATATGTTAATCCATAGTAAATCATGTTGATTTAACATAATGGTTATATAACAAACCCTGATTAACCCCACTGCATATCATGGTTATAAGATGTTACAAGTTGTAACTTGATTCTATAACCATTACTAACCGTTAGTTTCTTCTACTATTATCCATTAACCATTACCTTATCCCCCGCGTTGATCGAGCCTCGTCGACCAGGGGACCATCCCAGTACCTCTGGAGCACCCCACGGCCGAATAGGGTGTCTAAGTGATGGGCAATTATCACCCCAAATATATCCGCAAATTGTAGTTTTATGTTTATGTATATAATATATAATATTATATCATATCATATTATATCAAAATATATCATATTAATTATATCATGCTAAATAATATCTATATGAACTGCTGATAAACAACATATTTCTATATCATATAAACATCTACGAACTGCTGATTTGTTTCGTTTCTGGTGTCCAAAAATGGAGATTTTCTCCGTCCAAAGGGCCACATCGGGACGCCCGATTTCTCGAATAGCACTGACAGTAGCGACTGACAGTTTCCTTATTGAAACCTGAACACAACCCATGTTTAATGTTGTGTAATGATGTTTAATGATGTTTAATGATGCTTATATAATGGGTGGGTGAACGAAAACTAAAGGTACAAAAAAAACCTATGCCTTCAATGGTATTGCAACACCTACCATCCCTAAAAAACCTCGCGAGACTTGGATCTTTACAATCCCGCATCAGAAATGAGATGGACATCGCAAAATCTTCCAACTAGTACTGATCTCCAGCCATCGAAGTCTGATCTATCCGGTTTCCCGTGACCGGGCACGCGTATAGCCAGCGCCAGCCAACGATGTACTCCATGATCTCACCTGCCCATTTGTTATTCATGGTGATTCCAAGTTTCCCTATTAAAACCATCATCATCATCATCATTTTCATCATCATCATCATCATCATCGATCTTGCTTCTTTTTTGGCGACCTTGTGGTGAGATCCTTTTAATTGATCCAGGTTTATCCATTGGGTTACAATCTTGTTTCTCGGTGCTTTCCCCCGACTAACCAACCTCCATTAATAGCTTCGGCATTTTTTGCGAAACGGAAACCACCACCAGATAACAATGATAATAATAGTATGTAATATATTTCGTAATAGATTATATATGAATGGATATGAATGGGGGGCGGGGGTTCACTTGAACATGGGCGTTTGGCTCGTTTATGTGTTGATTTTTGGCTCGCTTGAACGTGGGCCACAGCGATGGTCCAAGAATCAGATAATATGATATAATGATATAATCATCATACTCGACCTTGTGTACCCATGCCGGTGCCCCAATGTCCCCATATATAACCCTGCACCCTCTGACCCCCTGTCCCCTAAGTGTCAAGCGCTAAAAACAGGTTTGAATTGCCCCATGGCCGCCGCTTGCTTTGCCAATAGTTGTTTTCTCTTTGTTGACAATCGCCCTATGGTTTGTCAGACATGAAGCAGCAATGCAAACTCTTACCTACCAGTTGATGTGCTCAGAGCTGTCATTCTATCTTCATTGGAAAACAGAGAAGCAGAAACGCGAATATGCAGGAAACGCAGAAAGAAGAAAAGCAGAGAAGCAGGAAAAGCAGAGAAGCAGGGAAAGCAAAATGCAGAAAAGCAGAGAAGCAGAAAAGCAGAGAAGCAGGAAAAGCAGAGAAGCAATGTAGCAGAGAAGCAGAAAAGCAGAGAAGCAGAGAAGCAGAAAAGCAGAAAATCAGAGAAACAGGAAAGCATAGAACCAGGAACCCCAAAAAAACAAAACCGCCGCGAAAAAATATCCAAAAATAAAAAGCCCTCCGATACCTAATCTTTCTTGCACATCTTGCTCAACCAGATATGAATGCAGAAGCTTGCCGCTCGGGGCAACTATTCACATCAGGCTCTCACAACTAACTAAGAGCACATAGCATTCATATATTCATAATTCAGCCCACGAACACCAAGAGGAACAACAACAACAACAACAGCAACGCAGCTACATTCGGAGGCCAGATTAAAAAAATCTAAATAGCAGTCTTGGCTGCTCAGAGGGAGATGTGCCACTCCCCCCTCGGCCGGACATACAGCTCTTGCTGTAGCTGGCCGAGGGTTGCTATCGGATTATGGGATGCATCAACAGCATCAAATTCTCCAGTCTTCCTGATGCAGGCCTTGTCCTCAGCGGACGAGCCAGGCTGGTGCCCACCACCTCTCGAATGGGTGGGTCCCCCAGAGGACCCACCTATCGTTGGCCAAGCACCGCGATCTCCTCACCAACCCCAAGACCCTCCTATGGCTGAGAACCTCGTGTAACCCCGCCACCAATGGTAGCAGGACACGAGGTCCTCAGCCGTTGACCCCAGGATCCTCTCGTAGACGGTGAACTTCCCCTCATCGGGCACCCACGACGCCAACACTTCGATCAGCATTCTCTGGAGGTCCGGCCATCGTCGATACGGCATGAGTGCGAATTGCGACAAGCGAAGTACAAGCTTGAAAGGTTGCTACGCGAAAGACAAAATGAATCAAATCAGTCATGGCATATAGTACCTCTCAGTTGATTTCAAATCCTTGCCTCTGCCCTGGATATCATCATGAGAATGGTCACATCGATATTTTGACAATTCGACTCCAAGAGATGGCAAGTCGGTTGCTACAGTCCAGGGTTTCTTGATCGGCACATTAACTTTGCTATTTATTCCGATCATGCATCCATGAAAGTTAAATGTGATCAGCCGTTTTGTTTCCGCGAATCTTGCAACCTTCTTCAACTTCCAATACCAACAGTTTCTAAGCTGATACCGGACCACACACCAAAAAAAGCAGACCAACAAACCAGGCCGATAGTGAGAATGATACTTCACATTTGGCATAGACACTGCAAAACTATTACAACATGAATGTCCCGAAGTGACTTGGGCATCATTGAAACATGGGCATCTTTCACCACTGTTTAGGTGCAGGAAATTGTACACATGGTATAAAGCCATGGGCCACTGGTTGAACTCCCTACGAAACACGATGCGTACAAATGATGCGTACGCCTGCTGCAAGTGCGTAAAGTGGGGTATTAAACATACCTCTCAAACGATCATTTGATAAGGACGATAATGATTAAGCACTGGGATCAGGGATATCTTATTCTCAGACTCTCAGCAACATCTGAAACATTCTCGAAACAGCTGCTGCATCTTCAGATGTCGCTTAGAAAAGATTTCAAGTGCAGGAAATGACCAAAAAAACGGTGAAAAACAACGAAAATGTTGGTTTCCCCATGATCCATGACCTCCGAGATAAACTATCATTCCAGGCCCATTCCGGGCAAATTCTGATAATTGCCAAATCAGAAATAAACCTATTGGTGGAATTTAGTAAATTCTGAAAAGGTAGAACAACTTCAGAAGATACAATTTATACCAAAAACATATGAATAAACCATAATAAACCTATATAACCCCTATTCTTGTAGGTGTATACTCATTTGCCACTATTTGTGACTGTGTTTACTCTTCTACATTTCTTGGGACTGCTACAATCATCTCCGGCCAAACCGCCAAACGCCCCCATGTTTCGGGACGCCTTCGGAGCCACTGGGCCAGTTTGGCCTACGCAACGTGGCGCCAGTTTGGCGAGTACCAGTTTAGTTTTTTTTTAAACAGCCAATGATTACTGGTTGGTGTTTTCAACCCCTCTGAAAAATATTAGTCAATGGGAAGGATTATCCCATATAATATGGAAAATAAAAAAATGTTCCAAGCCACCAACCAGACTATATTTGGGATAAAAACCACCTAATTCATCAATTACTTTACTTCGTGTGATCCCCACCATGACATTTATACATGTTCTTACTGGCACATCTTCTGGCATTCTATCTGACATATCTTCTGACATTCTATTTGGCATTCTATCTGGCATATCTT
>Ga0126342_10010830_pt1 | contig 16324 bp, 6 predicted proteins | sample Cyp1metagenome_FD_92528 | JGI IMG/M metagenome (GOLD analysis project Ga0126342, IMG submission 92528) | Coral microbial communities from Lord Howe Island, Old Settlement Bay, Australia - Cyphastrea 1 metagenome | ecosystem: Host-associated > Invertebrates > Cnidaria > Coral ... | reverse complement strand
GGAAGCGTTTAACGGCAGCCTACTACCTAACGTCGCTTTCTGAAACCAGAAGAAAAGGTGCCGCGAAGCCACTTTTTCTCGGGCGCGCTCCCCCTGCAGATGGCTGGGGTCGGCGGATATATAATTCGAGTTTGCCATAAGTCCCACATCACCATTAATCCCGTGAAAATTGCCATTTTCATGGCTGCCTCATCTATTGCACGGCAAACAGCCATAAATCTTCACTTTAAGTGCCAAAAACATCCACCCCTTTTTCCACATGTCCCTCATATATCCTCATATTAACCACTGAAAATGGTCATAATTCCAGCTACAAACTCCACATGCCGCAGGCGCCTGGACCGTGGGCACAGATTTGCTTTCCGAGATGGACGGGGCGCAGAGAGGCGAAGATTTTACCACCAACAAATGGACGGGGACATTTTTGTATCAGCCAAAGCACAGCAAAGAAATGGTGATCATAATTTATTAGCCAACGCCAATGGTGGTGTGACAGTATATATATATATATATAACAATATATAACTGTTTTTAACCAACAATAACAGGGAATTCACCAATAATCTGGGGAATTTAGTGGGACGTTACCAACAAGACTTTGGATTTTTAGCAATGACATGTGAGCGTGGGCGGTATCACAATGCTGGCATTAAAACCGGCAAACTCGACGCTCGAATACTTCCCTTCCGGCATTTTCAGGCACACGCATTGATCTTCAAAAGGTCGATGTTCCATTGTTATCAAAACAAAACTAAAACTAAATCCGCATTTCATGTCTAAAACTAAAGTTCTTAAAACATCAAAATCCCGTACAGTCCACCAATTTGTAAACGTTAAATCCCACCGGGCGCTTTGTGATGCTTTGCGCCACTCAGGGAAGAAACCCTTGCGGCGGACCCGACCTGGACGACCGAGCGTGACATCTGCGGAGAGATCTGACAGGTGCACCCCGGCGAGGAATAGCGGAAATGATACAATGAGCAGCTATCCCTATCTATAATCTAAATATATTTACAGTATATCTATCTATCTATCTATCTGTCTATCTGTCTATCTGTCTATCTGTCTATCTATCTATCTGTCTATCTGTCTATCTGTCTATCTGTCTATCTGTCTATCTGTCTATCTGTCTATCTTTCTATCTTTCTATCTGTCTATCTGTATATTTATCTATCTATCTATCTTTCTATCTATCTATCTATCTATCTATTTATCTATCCATCCATCCATCTATCTATCTATCTATCTCTCTCTATCTCTCTCTATCTATCTCTGTCTATCTCTATCTACCTCTATCTACCTCTATCTATATCTATCTATCTCTATCTACCTCTATCTACCTCTATCTATATCTATCTATCTCTATCCATCTATCCATCTATCCATCTATCCATCTATCCATCTATCCATCTATCCATCCATCCATCTATCTATCTATCTGTCTATCTATCTATCTGTCTATCTTTCTATCTTTCTATCTATCTGTATATTTATCTATCTATCTATCTATCTTTCTATCTATCTATCTATCTATTTATCTATCTATCTATCTATTTATCTATCTATCTATCTATCTATCTATCAATCAATTCTATATATTAATCTAATCTAATCTCATCTAATCTTATCTAATCTAATCCAATCTAATCTTATCTATCTATATATCTATCTATCTATCTACGTAATTATCCATCTGTTTGTCTACCTATCTATCTATCTACCTATCTATCTACCTATCTATCTATTTGTCTATCTATTTGTTTGTCTATCTATTAGTTTGTCTATCTATTTGTTTGTCTGTCTGTTTTTTTCTGTCTATCTATCTGTCTATCTGTTATCTGTCTATTTATCTGTCTGTCTATCTATCTATCTAGCTAGCTTCCTACCTACCTACCTACCTAGCTACCTACCTATCATTATTAGTTGAGCTTACCACAAAATTCAATTGAAGATAATTACCTACATTTAATTACTACAATAACTGGTAATCGTTCATTATTAATTATTAAGTGAACAGCTTACTAATGTGGCAAACCACAATAGGAAACAACGTGAAACAACCCCTGATGAGGGTTGTTATTAGCAATAACCCTAGAGATAGGATGACGTCAAATGAGCCCCAAATTGGATGGTTCATTTTTGGGTTTACCACATTATCCACATGGGTATTGAAGCATCAAACATTGGGATTAAACATGTTCACATGTTTTGCCTACTCAGCGATGGGCACAAATTAGGAGTCAGAAATGTTTCATATGAATTTGGAATTTAAGCCTTGAGCTTCGGTATTGGGGAACGACCAGTTAAACATACGGGTCAACCTGGATGGGTAATTAAAAAATGGAGATATATTAGCCTAACCTACGCAAAGCAGGTTGCTTCCAGGGTATCCAAGAGAAGCCATGTAAATACAAAAGATGGATTAGACGGGCGGATTACATGGGGTTATAAACTGGCTTGATGGTGGTCATTTCAGTTTTCATCCTTTATGATGATATGGTTCAATACCAAGCACCCAATGGACATGACAGTAATTATGCTCTGCCTATGGTCTTGTCATGTCTTGTTTTTAGGAGTGATTGAACGCAAGCGAACTCTTCAATTCCCTGATTCTTGGGTATTCTTAGAAAATTTGTCTTCAAAACCCTTTGGATTGGCCATTCTCATGCTGTTCTGGAGCAGTGGGGGGTTTTAAGCTGATTAACCTGACATCTATTTTTGCACGGCCTGTTTCTTCTTGATCCCAGCACGGAAGCATCAATCCCGTGTACCAGCAGCATGGTATTACCATGCACCTCTTATTAAAGACCCCGCCAACGGTCCCAAATATGTGTACGGTAAAGCCCCTACACGCACCACGCTTTCTGGGTGTTTGATATGAATGGGGAAGGGATTAATGCTAGTTCATTAGTTACATCACAGTATATCCCCATATATCCCCACTCATATTCCTCTTAAAATTCTTAAATCACCATTTTCCATGGGATATCATGGGATAAATCCGATCTCATCCATATTTCAACAAACCTTTGACCCCAGCACCACCACGGAGCTTCCGTTTAAAGCGGCCAGGTTTGAGGCCTCCACCAGTGCGGTACTTGGTGTGTTTTTCAATGGCATAGGATTTGACCGAAGAAAGGGCAATTCATGGATTACTATATAGAATATGGGGATAACATGGGATAATCATGAGATAATCAAACATAGCAGTTGGAAATCCCCAATCAGTGGTGATTTACATTGGAAAATCATTGTTTTTCCAGTGCCGTGATTGATGACCGGACGGTATACAGGTTGTGAATGTTGGCCAAGAAAGGATGACGCCACTGGAATTCTGGGAATCATCCCCAAACGGCTGTTGGTGCAGTAATACATTGTACATTGGTGGTTTGGGCTTGCCTCAAGTATCCTCTAGTTACTGTATTTCTACACATGGTTTAAGTGAGATCTATATGGGTTTTTGAGTCCGGATTATCCTATGCCCCAAAATCATCCAAAATCCCATAGATAAACCCAGCATTGGCGCCCAGCTGGCAGCAAAACGTTGCAGTCGCAGGGCATTTCGAATGAATTTTCTCCATGGCCCCCCACTGGGTCAACTTGCACCCACCATGCATCGCCTAAGGCTCTTGGTTCTCCGATGGGCAGCAGCTTGACGTTTGGCAATTTAGTAAGGCTGACACAGGATTAGTTCTTGTAAAATATCGGGATGTCAAATTGAATAGTAAATGTGGAAAACTGGTTTGGGTGTAATACCCCCAATGAATAGTACGTAGTACGGATTTATTCCTCTTGTGTTTTGCGCGTGGTGTCACAAGTTCAGGACCACAAACCCCCCGGGTCCCATTTGCTCCAATCATCCGAACATATTTTGACGCGGCACATGAGACAAACCATTACAAGAGCAAGATGGGAGCGGAGAACATAATCCAATAGTACCAATAGTGAACAATTCATGACAAGTGTTTTGGATGATTTATGGATGATTTATGGATGATTTCTAGTATAGTATAGTACAACTACATATTCTTACTAGTATATAACCCGTTGTTTTCCTGCAATTCCATCAATTGCACATATTTGCACGATTGTGCAATCTATATAACATATTGCGCATCGTGGCTCACTAACATCTAACCCGTTCTGCCCGAGGTTTGTGAGACCGGCAACCTTGAAGGTGTGGGCCGGCAGATGGATTTCCTGGGAAAGCCAGATTTGTGCAGCCCAGCCAAGCAAAACCAATGATCACAATTGAATTATAACATGTTCGCGAACATGTTACAACTGAGATAAATCCTGCGTAGGCTAACGGAGTGTGAACAACCCACTGGCTAGGACGTGCATCTCAGAGATATATAGATGGTCCAAAATTGTTTGTAATACAACAATCCGCTATTTCCGCAAAAATAGTGGTCCCATGATGTCCCATGTGTTCCCATGTTTTCCCATTATTAGAACTCGTTGAAGGGAGCACGTGCGAAAAGTCCCCATATTTGATGGTCCAACCAATCCATGGTTTTCAGTCATATGAACTCCCTATTTTGACTGGTTTGAACTATTATTGAATCCCCGTTGCTGGATGTGCTGAAGATGAGTTTATTTATTTGTTCCATGCTTCATCCTACAATTTGATTGGGGAATCTACTAGGATCACTTGCGTTTGTTCATTACCTCCTTAATGTATCTTAATGTTATATATCATTATTATATATACATACATACTACTGTAGTAAACAGTTCCTGGTTTTTGCAAGTCATCCTACTGGTCCTACTGGAAATGTATACACTGTAAAAACAAGATATAACCATTTCAAATTTATTTTAGTATATATATATATATAACACAATTTTGCCTACATCTATATAGTATCTATCTATTCACCTATCTAACTTTTAAAATATATCTATCTCTATAAATAGTGTTTATCTAAAAGTATATGTCTGAATACATCTATCTGAATGTATTTATCTGAATGTATCTATCTAAATATATCTCTCTAAATAAATCTATCTAAATATATATATCTAAATATATCTATCTAAATATATCTATCTAAATATATCTATCTGAATATATCTATCTAAATATATCTATCTGAATATATATATATATATATCTAAATATATCTATCTAAATATATCTATCTAAATATATCTATCTAAATATATCTACCTAATATATCTATCTACCTATATGTCTATCTATCTATCTATCTATCTATCGATCTATCTATCTATCTATCTATCTATCGATTTATCTATCTATCTATCTATCTGTCTATCTATCTATCTATCTATATTATACCTATATCTATCTATCTATCTACCTATCTATCTATCTATCTCTATCTATCTCTATCTTTCTCTATTTTTCTCTATCTATCTCTATCTTTCTCTATCTATCTATCTATCTACCTATCTATCTAAATATATCTATCTATCTAAGTATATCTGTATATCTAAATATCTCTATCTATCTATCTCAATATATCTATCTATCTAAATATCTCTATCTATCTAAATAGTTCTATCTATCTAAATATCTCTATCTAAATATATCTATCTATCTAAACATATCTATCTATCTAAATGTCTCTATCTATCTAAATATCTCTACCTATCTAAATGTCTCTATCTATCTCAATATCTCTATCTCAATATCTCTATCTCTGTCTCTCTATCTATCTATCTATCTATTTATCTATCTATCTATCTACCTACCTACCGATCTATCTATATCTCTATCTCAATATATCTATTTGTCTAAATATATTGTTCTTTCTAAATAGATTTTATATCTAAATATATTCATCTGTCTATTCAAATATATCTATTTATCCAAATGTATCTAGTATCTATCTATCTAAATAGATCTATCTATCTAAATGTATTTATCTATCTAAATAGATCTATCTATCTAAATATATCCATCTATCTAAACATATCTATCGATCTAAATATATCTATATTTCTAAATATATCTATCTATATAGATATTTATGTCTATCTAAATATATCTTTATTTATAAATATATATATATATCTAATATCTAATAACTAATATCTATCTATAGATCGATCCATCCATCCATCCATCCATCCATCTATCTATCTATCTATGTTATGAATATTAAATATAATTATATATATATATACATATTATAGGTTGTAAATCTCCGAGCCAACCAAGTTTTCCTGGAAAACGGTCAGCCCCTGAGGCGCGCAGCCCTGCACCGCCGAAAACCCCGCTGCGACCCATGAGTCCTCCGAGCCCATCCTCGAGGCGTTGTGAACGTCGAAATCGTGTGGTCGAAACATAGCAATCATTTGTAGAAATATGTAGGATAAAAAATGATAATATGTTATTATGTATAAAACACAACATTATATTATATATATGTATATGTATATTAACAGATTATTCATTGTTATCATGGATGAATGCCATGTTTCTGCTATATATTTGTTTTGTGTAATGAACATATGATGTATAAATGGGTTCAAAGATGTCACAAAACATGGTGTCAAATCATCTATAAAAATAATGGACTTAAAGTAAGTTTCACCATCTTCACTGATAAAATTGTCTGCTTAAAATCATCTATATTTATATATAATTATGTGTGAATCTTACATAAAAGGGTCAAAAATGTCCAACAAACCAGGTTGAATAGTCGAAGGATACTTGGGAGCGGGTCAAAGGTAGGTGGGTGGCTCTGAACATCTCAAAAAAGGACGGCTTTGGTGAGTCCATTGCTGGCTTTCAATCCAAGTCCCGCACCGTCCAGGGTCGGGAAACATGTTTCCGTTTTTTGGGATAGCAGAAAACATGTGAATGTGACTTGGACACATGTTCCAAGTTGGGGAATAGCATTTAAAAATGTGTTTTTGGAATATGTGACTTCCGTTGGGGAGAGAGGGCCTTGGAACTTGCATGCGGTTTTTTTGCACAGGTTCCAAAAGCGAGCGGCCACTGCTGCTGCGTGGGTCATGCACTCAGCCCAAAGATTTTAGGAAATTGCATGAATTTGCAAGATTTTCGCAACAGACTTCAACATTTTCCAACATTGCCCCAACAGATAGCTGTTGATAAACTGTTTCTCCCCCAAATGGAGCAGTGAAGTGAACATCAGACGTTTGGATTCTTCTGGAGGGTCGACATCTTCAAATTTCAGAGGCGTTAGTACCAATTTGGACATGGTTCAAAGCTAGATTCATCAAACATCACCAAAATTTGGATGAATATACTAAATCACAGTTCAATCAAAATAGGTCATTCATCTCAGAATCAACCATTTAATCACCAAGTATATTCAACAAAAATCAGCATGTAAAAAGTGCCAAATTGTGTGGATCCATAGGTGTCCCATTTGGGTCACCGTGGCCATGGCTCCGGGCCGTTGCTATAGGTCTTCGGGCGGCGACAACAACGGGGTGACGCCCAACCAGAGGACAACGATGAGGACCAGTCCTGGGTTGGACGGTTGGATCTTGTTGGTGAGTGGTCCATGAAATCTACTTAGTGTAGTTGGAGTTATTCATTGGCATAAGTGTGGTAATAGCATGATAGCATGTAGCAAGACCTCCCATGAGTCGGGATATAACCCCTGTAACATTAATTATGGGATGTCATATACAGTATCTGTACATGATTGTATATATCTGAGTATAGAACTGGAACAGCACCGCCAAGTAATCCATGTTTTTTTTAGAGAATGATGGGACCCATTCCGACATGCATCCCATGCAAATTCCACCAATGGTGGGTAGAACATAACCGATTTCACTGCGACCTCGCTGGAAGAATGATTAGGATTCGGGGAATCACCCCAATATTTATATATGTAATATATATATGTTATACAATATAGCCTTAATTTCAGGTTAGTGAAATATGATAATTGACGTCTGAGCCACCGATATTTCACGGGGAGATGTCGATTCAATCCACCTGAGACTTGACTGGTAGATTGTCACGACGTCCTAAGAATTGGTTGAATAACCTGCCTATTTGGGTGTAAAACTAGCAAAGACCATGGTTTTCTGTAAAATGTTCCTTTCAAAATCAATCCAGAGAGATTTTTGGCAGCACTTGGGAGTGCAATTTCAAATGAGCTAAGTGAATATCTCTCACCATAGTTTTAGGGGGCCCACATCCCAACAAACATGGGGGCTAAAATCCCATAGTTAGTTTTACCGATAAACACACTCAGATAGTTTTACTATAACTATCCAAAAATTCACCCGTTTTATCATTTTATCCTTAATTATATATCCATAAAATCAATCCCAGCTGGTTGTATCTCACATTACAATATAATATCTCCATTAATATCTCCTACTGGCCCATATGTTATCTCCATATTGTTGGTCATTATATCCTTTGAATCCTTTGGTTATTTTTTGTCGGTATGGAAAATCATCATGTTCAAGAATGGTAAGACATTATGTTTGTCATTTTTCGTGGGCAATGTTCCATGGCAAACTGTTAAAAAGCCAGGGGGTATAAGATAAACGAACAATATGGGTCTTGGGCTGGTAGGTTTTTGAACATGCCACTTAGATGTTTTCCATATTATCTCCATATAGTTGGTCATTATCATGTGTAGGGATTGGATAGTAAGCATTATATAGTATATTAATCATGAGAGTTTATCTTATGATTGTCATTGTATTATGATTTTAATAATTATTCATTGTCACTATCCATTCAACTCATCAGGATTCATGTACTAATTGATATTGGCAAATATATTATTACGCCGCATGTGAACATATCCATATCCATTTAAGATATTCCATATGTTACGATTACGTAATTTTAAACCGGCATTATAACTATGCATAGTATATTCTATTATCCAGTATAGGTACAAGAAGATAACCATTGTATTATTCAACTTTATGATTACCACATGGTTGGGTAATAAGTTGATATATATATTATATATATATATATATATATTGTTATCATTATCCAATGATTACCACTAACACTAATCGTGGTCGTTATCCAATACTATACAATTACATAATCTTAATTGGTGATGTTTCATATTAGTATTAGACGCATTATTGATTATCAACCATATACCAAGATACTAATAGTATTCATTAACATGTTGTTATTGTCATTATCCAATAATCCAATATGTTAGATCCACCATGTTTACCACAGGACGTCGAGAAGCTCACGGAGCTACTAGTATCGGAGATGCAGCAGCAGCTTGGCCTTGCGAGGGCGCCTATGGGAAGAAAAGATTAGGAAACCATCGTAAACAACGTGGAAAACATTGTGAATTTATGGTGATATGGTGAATTCCTGCTTAACCTATCTAAAGCGATTGCTTTAGTGCTTTTGATTGTATAACCGATGATGATTCTTGAATCCAATCCAAGAAATACCTAAGAACACTGACTTGAAAAACATAAACCATGTGTTGACATACGTATATTGACTGTCAAGGATTGTGATTTGAAACAGCAAAAATGGTGGTTCATCATGCGGCAAGAACTCTGGCAACCAAGTCCTGGTTTTCGCTAAGTGGGTTGCTACTGTACTACCTGCGGAAAAGCGGCCCCTTCTTTTGTGGCAAACAAACTTCGAAACATCTGGAACCTAAGATGCTTCAGTCGTGTTGTCACGGAGGCGCTTGTTAAATCTCATGATGTTGTCAATTCGCCGGAAGGGATCAACGTGTTGCGTCCTTCAGTCTGACTTAGACTTAGCCCCTGTTGGCATCATAATTAGCCAATGGATAATCTTCACCGTAAATGGCGATTGGTCCTGAAGCAATCATTAAAAATCGATGAACTTTTGGCATGTGCTTTAGATAATTTTCCAAAGTTACATGAATGGGGGGTCCACTAAAACAAACCATCCCCAAGTTGTGGTTTGTGAACATGCGAGCGGTCCTGGAGATTACTGAGAAAATAAATAGCACCCTACTATGCGGTGAAAAATACAATTCTGGATCCCATTGAATCCCTCGTATATTTTCCCGATAATGATATTCCAGTATATAACGCATATTTACCAATTGTTTATTCTTGTCAGTAAAGAAATTGGTAGGATATTGTACTATCACCGGGGCGTAAGCTGATAGGGTGCATTGCAAAGCTCATCAAAATAATCATCCCAAGCCTTGATCCAACATGTCATTGCAGATTCAATTGCTCCCTACAAAGCAACTACAAAGAATCTACAAAGCAACTACTTCATTATTCATTATATAGTTATTCTGATCTTTTGTCATTATTCAAAAGATCTGAATAACATTGAATAGTGCCAGCAGAATAATAACATTGGAGATCTGAATAACTCATTAGTTAAACTGGTTGGTGGTTTCAAACATGTTTTTGTTGTCCACAATATATGGAATAATCCTTCCCATTGACTAATATTTTTCAAGAGGGTTAAAGCCACCAACCAGCAGTAGTTCTAACATTGAATGATGCCTCTACATGTTATTCAGATCTTTTGATGCCGGGCGCCCTGGGCATCCAGAACCGGACCCAGGCAGCTACAACACACTTCTGGCGAACCATTGCAGGTGCCCTTGAGTCCGATGAGCTGTTGTTCTAACAAAAAAAATCCAAAGATATTGTGTGTGTTTTTTTGGGATAAATATGCATACATTACATTACATTACATTACATTACATTGTATTACATTACCATACACACATAGATACATAGATACATAGATACATAGATACATAGATACATAGATAGGATAGGATAGGATAGGATAAAATAGGATAAAATAGGACAAGATAAGATAGATAGATAGATAGATAGATACACAGATACATAGATACATAGATACATACATACTTTCTTACTTTCTTACTTACATACTTACTTACATACATGCATACTTACATACTTACATACATACTTACATACTTACATACATACATACATGCATACTTACATACATACTTACATACTTACATACATACATATATATATACACATTATATATATAATATATGTGTATACATATATATTTTATATACATATAAATCTGCGTTTGTGGATATGATCAAATAATCAAACACACACAGAAATATGCATGTACAGCTACATATGTGTGTATATTTATATACACATATGCATATGTATGTTAGAACGTGCCCAAGACAAGTTTTATGCACAGATGGAGCCACATACATGTCTCCATATGTCGATGAATTTTGCACACAAAATCAGATTGCTTTGCCTCTCTGAAGTAGCACCGGTGATTGGGACATGCCTTGAGTGCTTGGGGTAGCCACAAAAGAGCTGTTGAATCAGTGTGGCCTTCCCACGCTTTCTTTCGTTCTTATTTGCAAGGGCCCAAACCATTTTCAACCAGCCTGACTGTCTCCGCAGTTTCGCTTTCCTTGAGTGCACGTTGTTGTTTGTCCGCTCTTGACTTGAGTTTGTTCAACAATTCAACCACATTTCTCAGCACGTATTCTCAAGTCTCAATTCATGTTGCATTTTTCCTCGTTCTTTCCAGATTCAACCCGCCTAATTACTTTTCTTGGCCACATGCAAAGCTTGGCCCCGCTTCACGGCCTCTCTTTCCGGCTGCCCGTTTGGAGGTCCGAAAGCTGATCTTCCGCGACCTTCAAAGGTGGAAGATGTGGAGATGTGCCCCCGAAATAGCGAAGTTGGTTTGTTAACTATTTTTTTGGATATATATAATTACAGTTCATGCAGTTTATACGTTTATAAACTATAAACCTACTTGGAAATGGGAGGGGCACCTTGTAGGAGAACCCCCCATCTTTCGGGGTGATTTTGAGGACAGATATGGAACCCAGTGCTTGGTGCTTGGTGATCCATGTGGATTGTACAGCCCTGATAAACAGGAAAGGATCAAGTCATAGGATATCAGCTCGGATTCCCAAAGATGGGTCAGGTAACTGGAGAAATCATTCAAAACAAACTGGTGTTCGTTTGAGGAAAATGTAAACAATATATATATATATATATATCATATACATATATATATATATATGTAACATAGAATAACGGTACAATCCATCACCATGGGAATGAACAAATTCTAGTTAGCTATTTTTGATCCATACCGATGAGTCAAGTCAGCTGACGGTCAGCTTGTTCAACAGCCTGTGCTGAAGACATTGCTACAGTATAAGATACAATAGGTATTGAAGTCCCTTGCTGCTCAACCAATTTCAAGCCATCAGTTCAAGTTTGCTCGCCCCGAAGTTTTGCCGATCTTCTAACTGCCAATTAAGATGGTGAATTGTTTGGTCTTGAAGGTCTTGAGATTGCTGACGGCCAGCCCAAGGGGAACCCAGTCACCCAGTAAAAAACATAGATAGTTTCCCTCTGGTTGATTAACAGTTTGCTATGGAAGCCATGGCCCATTTATAGATGGTAAACATGATGAATTATTTACCTTTGAGACTTTGAGCAGCAATGAATTTCAATAGCCACTAGTACGTTATATTTACCAGAGGGTATATATGAAGTACCCCCCACATTTTATGAGTACAGGAAGCTCAGGAAGAGCATCAATACCCCAATTCCAAGTCACTGGTGATTTTCACAACATCCTTATGTGAGCGAACCGCGCAGGCAGCTGCATCCAGATAAAAATACTCACTGTGAGGAGGTGTGGGCGTGGTAAAAGGTAAGAAAGTATCCTGCCTGCAAGCCTTTCGGCTTGGCCAAAGCATAGAGATGTAACTGTTTGGGGCCACAGAATAGGCTCTTTCTTCTTTGTGTGCGTGGTGTGTGTGTGTATGTGATGTTATTGCACTTGTGTTTTGTGCATAAAAATGGGCATATGATATCCAAGTCTCCAAGTACCACTTCTATTGCCGGGATCGGTGGTTTAACCACTATGCACGATGAAGAGGGGTTCATCTTCGAGCAAAAGAGGAATTATGCAACCAAGCAATGGCATGCAATGAAAATGCGGAAAGAACATGTTTTGAACTCCGCTTGTTCGCGCCATGAGATTCGGGATAGAAATATGGTGATCTCACTGCAAGACACGGCCTCTCAGTTTCAGGCCAAATTTCTGTAGAATTGATGCAAATTGCCGCAGGCTGCAAAGCATGCATTCCAAAAGCTAATGCAGGAACGTCCGGGTCTGAGAAAATGTGTGATCACGGTCAAAATGATGGCACATTTGGGGCTCGTTATGGCTGGCTGGTGGTTTCAAATGAGTGATGTGCGTTTTCCCCCCAACCCAACGCAACTACAGTAAATCGCGAGGAGATGGCTCAGATGCTGTAAGTTTTCATCCCTGGCACTGATGATCCCCGTGTACTCTATTGCGCATAAACACACATCTAATACATATTGTACGATGATCATGCAATAGTGTCATATAGTTTCGGGATGTACGGCTCAATCACCAGAATCGTTGTATCACGTTCTAATCAAGCGTTGAGGGACACATTAGCAATATCTTTTGTTCCTGGCGCTTTACCCTGTGACCTGTGGTCGTGAACAGCCGACACCCAAAGGGACACCAAGCTCCCAGTTCTGCAGTGCACCATGTTCATCCATTGTCCCATATCTTCCGGAGTCAAATTGCTATAAACTATAAACTTGGGATAAGTTGGGTGTTCCCCAGTTTTCACAGACCTGGCCGTTGGACCGAGGTCAATCTTATTTGAAGCCTTAAGGTGGGTAGGGGTTGCTCGGGGGTGTCGGGGAGGACCCTGGGCATTCTGGGATCATCCCTGAAGGTTCTTTCGTGTTTTAGTCGTACATAATATATGTTGTTTTTCATTGTTTTCCCCTTATGCTTAATGCTTATGTAGGTAGGTGACTAATCTAATCTAATGTCCACCTCTGATTTATAAACGTGGCCCCCCCCTCTTTTCCCCTAAATAAACTTAAAGCCACCATCAAACTTGTTTGTATGTATTGGTTTTCAATTACCACAATTTAAAACGATAATATAAAATGCAATTTCCAAAAAATACGGAATCCAACAATTGTTTTAGTATTGATTTAGTACTCATTTCATGGATTTAGTATTGATTTAGTATTCATGTCATGGATTTGGTATTGATTTAGTATTCATTTCATGGATTTAGTATTGATTTAGTATTCATTTCATGGATTTAGTATTGATTGAGCATTCATTTCTTGATCAGCGGGAAGGGGAAGCTCAGTAGCTTTATTCAGGGTCAAACTCTAATTAGTGCTAAGGCACCTCATGGGGGGTACCCTTGACGAGTTGATTTGGGATTGATTTTGGATAATTTTGAATAAAGGTTTTGAATGGAAAAGAGCAACCATTATTTTTGAAAATTTGAAGTTATCAAGGTAAGATCTAATGAGCTGGCAATATGAATTAGTACATGAAAGCCACCTCAAATAAAGCATAGGCAATTTTTGTTCAGCCCCATCTGGGCAAATCTGGGCTTAGGGCCAACAAACATAGCTTTATTTAGGGGTAGTTTATTATTTAGTTTGGGAGTTTTTTTAGCTTTATTCAGGCTTAGTTTATAAATCGTAAGTCAACATTATATAGAAATTTAAATCCAAACCTAGCTGACTTACGGCATTTTGTTGCTCCAGGAAGCATTGCAATTGTTTCATATTTGTTTCATGCCTACAGTCAGGGAATGATAGGCTATTCTTGGGATTCTTTGAGATGGATTGACATGACCAATAGAAGACAATGAGGATCCCAACTGTGGGATCAGGTAGCATTGCTTTTAATCCCTTCCCCGTAAGAATGCATCGAGACAGAAAGGTGATTCGCTGGTGGAATTATTTATTTCATGTCATCTTAGACTCCCCAGAAGAGGGTCTTGTTGATTAGGATTTCATTCTGCCGAAATGGTGCAATTCCTGCTGGCCACAAGTCAAGCTAGCAGATGAAGTTAGTGTGCTGGGATGTTTTGTCTAGCATGTCCCAAGCATGTGAGCACTTCTCCCGGCATTGTTTAAGTTCCAAGAACAAACAAGGAGAATGGATGGTAGCAACCAAAGGACTTGGGTGTCCCTTTTTCCCAACCAATCAACCCAACATACATATACCCCCGGTAATCAAACATGGCAATGTGTTCAATCCACCATCTATAGATGTTTGTCCCATTAAAACTTCCATTTCAAGATATTCATAGAGGATTTCCCAGCTAGCCACGTGACACCGGACACTCCGAGGCCCGAGGCCACCGATCATCGTCCTGACAGTGACCTCTGTTTGAAGCTTCACCCAGGATTTTGCAAAACCCCTCAGTTTATTTATCCAGGGGTTTCCTGCATATTTATATACGTATATAATCGTATATATATATATATACTTAGATTTATATTTATATTGATGTACGTATATATATATATATATATATCCAGCAGTTTTGAACACGTTTATTTTTTGTTGGGACCCCCCAATGGATATAGTCGAGGGTTCAAAATAATCCGGGGTTGACATCAACTCAGAAATGTCCAAGGCTTGCTACATCATTTTTCCTGGCATTCTTCATGATTTCATGAAAGGGATGAACCCCAACCTGGAAAGCAACGAATGGCACATGGCCTACATATTCTTGGCTTCCGTGTTGCATTTCAGGGTGCGATAACCACGGAACCCTTAGGAAATAATAGGAATCTCGGTTCCCTTGGTTTGGGGATCATCTACTGGTATCCTATGTGCGCATTCAGAGTCTACTTCCAGCGTTTGCAAGTTGTAAGGGAGTAGCTTACGTATATTGTGCATATATTATGCCTTATTGTGCCGTCCAAGATCCTTGAAACACTACAGCCAAAAGCAGAAGGATTTCTTGACAGCCGCAATAGACCACTTGTCAAGTCTGCCTCGGCCCGAAAATAATCCTCGCCTCCACAAACAAACCGATCACGGTTTGTCGTGTGAAGCGGAGTCTTGCAGTCATTTTGATGATGGAAGATATTGAATTGTTTGCAAGGTCAGGTAGCAAGTGTGCAAGTGCAGTACAGTAGTAAAGGACTCTATAGCAGTATTAGTACAAGTGCTTATGCGCATCTTTGCGCACATCCTATATTCGTAGTGCCACTACTACGATTAATTATGTTTGTTCTCCTATTGTATAACTTCGCATACTAAAATATAAAATGTATATATATATATATATTACATTATATGACATATGAACTGTTTAAAGTCACAACATGAATAGTTATCATATTCTTACTATATATATATATACTGAATATGTAATGATACGTATGCCCCGGCATGTTCAAGTGGTGAACGGTCGAAGTTCACGGCTCAGATGCGCCCAGTAGCTACAGCAGTGGCTTCGGGAAGTCTGACCTCCTTAGCGTTTAGCCTTGCAAGGGATATTTTAAGGGG
>Ga0126342_10010829_pt1 | contig 16324 bp, 12 predicted proteins | sample Cyp1metagenome_FD_92528 | JGI IMG/M metagenome (GOLD analysis project Ga0126342, IMG submission 92528) | Coral microbial communities from Lord Howe Island, Old Settlement Bay, Australia - Cyphastrea 1 metagenome | ecosystem: Host-associated > Invertebrates > Cnidaria > Coral ... | reverse complement strand
TGGTGAACGAATCTTCATAAGAGGTGTTGTTGGCCAACATGGGCCCCGCGAAAGATAAACGTGGAGTTCGCGAAAGTTTCGCGAAAGTAAAATTTTTATTCGCGAAGAATGGCCGTTCCGGGAAAAAGGAATTTTGATCAACAACCATATATATATAGATAGATAGATTCATATTCTTGGAATGTTGAGAAAAGCCATCTATCCCTATGGATCCAGCCGTACCTTCTTAGGAAGTGGGACTGGGGTATGATTTGGGGGGTTGGCCGTACCTTCTTAGACAGTGGCCATGGATCCATAAGGATGTACCACAAACCTTATTCAGCTATACTTATAAACCAATGTAGCCAACTAATTATGGAGCACCACTGGGTATCCCCAATGAGATTGGGTAAGTCAACAAACCCAATGATGGGATTCAGCCATTTTGGAGGCCCGTTGGGATTTTTGGTATAGAAATATGGAATCTATGGATTCCAATCACCAAAATCTGGGCAAGCAGTTTGATATATCTCACTTATCTGGTTGGTGGTTTCAAACATGGCTTTTATGTTCCACAATATATGGGATAATCCTTCCCATTGACGAACTCATATTTTTCAAGATGGTTGAAACATGTTGAAACCACCAACCAGAAAAAGATGCGGGTATAGGTCAAAACCCTATACCCCTGGTGGACATCAAAATAGCTGGTAAATGGGTGTTCATTGCCCTAAAAAAGCTTGTTGGACAACAAATGACAACAATATCTAAGAATGCCATACCCTCTGGTAATTTGTTACATAGCTATTGAAAATGGCCATAGAAATAGTTGATTTTCCCATTAAAAATGGTGATTTTCCATAGCTTTTTGTATGTTTACCAGAGGGTAATCCTTTGTAAATTCTTGTCATTTGCTGTCAGTGCTTAAGGGCGACTCTTAGGATTAATTCTAGGCGTGCCCAACCAGCCAAAAAATCCTGAGATCGTTGGTTGAAGATACAAATAGGCAATACATATCCGTAATTAATAAGCAGTGTCTAGTCATTTTATAGTGAAAACAATTTTATGTCTACAAAATGGTTTGCAGGACCCCCTCCCGTGTATGTTCATAGGGATCATAATTATACCCTAATTCATATTGCAAATTTGTATTACACCCTGGTAATTCAACATAGCTTCAGATTGTCAGAATTTTCTATGGGTAGATGATCTGTAAATGGGCAATGTTCGTTTATCTTTACATAGCCATGTTAAATTACCAGAGGGTACATCAAAATAAATCACCATCAAGATCCCATTAAATTTCTTCAAATCCTTACAGCATCCCATTATGTTTCTCTTCTCTTTTCTTCACTTAACCTTCGTGGCTTTTTCTCAATAGGAATGGTGAAACTGACGAATTGGGTGATTACCGGTGTCATTCATTTTGTTGTGCTCTGCAAGTATTAAACTGTGAGAGTGATTGCTCATATATGATACACACCTCTCAAGCACTTTGCAATTGATACCGTTCTTTCTTGAGAAGATTCTAACCCCCTGTAAAATTCAATTGAATCCCTTCTAACATCCCATGAAACCCTTCTTACATCCCATTTTATCCTTCTAACATCCCATTTAACCATAATTTTCCACATGAATCCCAGCCTGTTTCTTTCCTTCGCTGTTTTTGGCCCAGGGTTGGTTCTGTCCAGAGCACGCCTGGGAAGATCGGCCGGAAAGCCCGGAACGAAAAGATGGCCCATATGGGATCCATATGGGATCCATATGGGACATGGTAAATGTTCACCAAAGCCATGGATGCCCATGATTCAAAATCCATATCCCATGGGTTTTTATGGGTTTTAGCCGCTTTGAGCCATTGATTTCTATGGATTTCTATGGCTTAATGTGTTTCAATGAGAATAGAATCATGTTAGCCAACCAGAATGACATGCGAACCAACCATAATGGCATGTTAACCAACCATCAATGGGAATATGGTGGGATAGTTATGCAGTTGTGGCCTCATATTTCGTGGCAATATCATGGGATTAACCAACCTTCCATGGAGTTTTCTATGGGATTGAAGGTTTTTTTTTTTCCGCGGGTTTTTCTTAACCACCAGCCACTCTTGGGGTGTTATACGTCTATGCTCACATTGCCTGGAAGGTTTGCAGGCACAGGTGCTGATGGAAAATCTGATGGATCATGCTGGTCATGCTGGACCTGCATAAAGCTGCCTCCGGAAAATAGCAGCTGAAAAGAAAGGACTCCGGAGGTGGCAAGAGTTTCAATGCCTTCCTCCGGAGCAAAACTATATTGAAACTCAGAGTTTTGTCTTCCAAATATGAGCAATATGGATTCAAAACTCTGAGGAAAACAACTCAAAATTGACTCAAATTGTGTTTTCCTCAGAGTTTAGTCTTCCAGATAGTTCAGCAAACTTCTCAATGCGTCGACGAGATCGAGGAGTCATGGAGGATGTCAGGTCTTTACCACTTGGATGTGGCCCCATGAAGCGGATCTTGCGTTTATCCCGTTTTTTTTGCCCATATTTCATCCCGTAAGTGGGGATATTCCATTATGCATTTAATAAATTTTAATAACCCATTGTAGATTAATAGTTAGATTATATAGCCATATATTCCATTAAGTTTTTTTTCTTCACCCATTTACTAAGTGGGGCCAGCACATTTTTCAGACGTCAGAAAGCGCATCTTCTTGGCCGTCCAGGATACAAAGACGTTCTAAGTGTACAATGTGGGGTTTTTATGGCCACGAAATTGCAAAGTTGGGGGCCACATAACTCCAATAACTACCCTCTGGTAATTTAACATAGCTATTGAACATGGCCATTTATAGTGTGTTTTCCCATTAAAAATGGTGATTTTCCATAGTTATGTTCGTTACCAGAGGGTATGGTTTATGATACTTGTGACTATAGTATTCACTGGGAGGGCCCACTAATTGTACCCCTTTTAATAGCCTCTTGATAGGGAAAATCATGGTCAACCACTGGATCTTGAGATACTGCCAGTTTGCTGGAGGCTAATTTGAGGCACGAACGTGATTTAACCATAATATTATCAGTATCTAAATAACGGATGGTAATTATACATTGTTACATATAAATAAACATATATATATTAGATATTAGACATTATACATATCAAATGCAATTGATTCCCACTAAATCCTTAAAAACAAAACGCTGTGTCATCCTATTCACTGAAAATACGCTACGTTTCATCTCATTAACTCAAGGCTGTAATGATTTATGAAATAAACGATGGCTATGGATGATTTGTGGGACATTGAAAAATGCATGTCATGAAATATATTAATATATATATATATGAAATAGGATTTTCCATGAACATATACAGAAACATAGTAAAACATAGCCCATAGGATCCATGCTGCTGCTATATATGGTAACATGGATCCCATGGATATATCCCAGTGATGTTAGCATATATACCAGCACCATGGGTCCGTCATGGGTTTCTATAAGCCCCAGAAACTAGTTCGTCATGTGGCCCCCAACTGAACGCTATCGAACGGGGGCCTCACATTGTAGGATAAGATATATGATATATGATATAAGTAAATTAATGGTTATCATCAACTATATGATTATATGACATAATGATATATATAATTATATATACATACCTGGATCATCTCAAACACATAACGCTGGTGCCGATTTTCCATGTCCACCATGGCTGACCCTGACCAAAAAACCACCAGGCGCCCGTTGGGCCGTGTGGATGGCATCGTTCCAAAGGCGAAAAACACGAAGTTCGGTGGGTTTTGAATGGTTGTACCCTCTGGTAATTTAACATAACTATGGAAAATCACCATTATTAATGGGAAATCTCACTATAAATGGTGATTTTCCATAGCTATGTTAAATTACCAAGAGGGTATACCATATATATTTTTTGTGAATGGTTGAATGACTGATGGTTGAATGTACTAAGTTTTGAATGGTTGAATGGTTGTTTTTTGTTTTTTTAATGACTGACAACTAGAAATCATAATATCCCAATGTATGGTTCATATCACCATGATATTATGAATATGACTTGCTGTGCTGTATGTAGTCAATGGGAATACTAACCATTATACACATAAATATATGTATATGTGGGGATATTAGCCGGATATGGGATATGATATAATGGCCCTGCAGTTTTTTGGTTCATCCTGAAGATCGATAGAATATGAATTTTCAAGTCTTCCCATTTTGCTGGAGATGTTTGTTGAACTCTCCATATTCTATCTACTCTAGGATGACTATAGACGTTAATATTTAATATCAATTTATATCACTTAGATGGGTCTTCTAATGTTATACTATCTACTCTAGGATATAACCTGGGGCTTCTAAACTTACAATTTTAATCCATTATTTTATCCAATTATAATCACTTAGAATATGAATCTATTACAATCCTCCGGTGCCCTCAAGGGTGGCCAGGGAAATCCCCAGCATTTTGGAGCTTTAGTTCGGGAAAATCCACGGAGGGTATATATATATATATATCCCAACTTATGGGCGACGTGTACGTGCTTTCTACAGCGTTCAGAAGGAGCATGAAGCGCCCAAACAAACTGTAGAAATTGGTAGTTGTGGTATGGTTCTGGCCACATTAACATCACCATCAACGATGGTTCATAAAGGATAACATTCCAACAGTGACGAACCTTTCCATTGGTTTTATCCTGGACAAGCTGGGCCGCTCCAGTTTGAAATTGCTACAAACGTTCGCCCATCCAGCAACATACCGTCACCTAGTCTATAGTATATATGTATATATATATATGACTTGTATGTGTGGAATATCTCCAGTTTTATATCATTCATTATAGCATGGGTTATCATTGTCAAAATTGTTATCATCATTATCATTGTCATTGTCATTTTGTTTCTATGTTTTTCTCTGTTTTTAATGGCTATATAATTACTATTATCATTACTATTTGTTTGTTTGTTTCAAAGCCCCATTTACTATTCCATTGCCATAGTATGCATCATAGACACTAGTGAAATTGGAGTTATCATTTAACATTGCCATCCATCATCCTTATCATTATCATTATCCTTTGCGCATTATCACTGTCCTTATCATTAATATTATTATCATCTATCATTATTGCTATTAATATTATATCATATTATATTTACCATTATCACCATTATATAATACCATATCTTATATCATTAATGTGATTATCATTATTATAGGTGTAGTTATCATTATACTTGCTATTAACTACTATGGATGGAAGAAATCCTGCACCACCTTGGATGGTTGAAACCCTATAAATAATGGGATAAACCATCTATCAACTGGTGCAGGAATTTGCAACCATCCACAGTATGATTATCATTATTATCTACCCATCAATTATAATTAGTATGATTAAAACATATATTATATATCCCTTCAATTATAATTATATAACTATCATTATAATTGCATTATTAATTATCATCATTTTCATTAATTGTGATATCATCATGAACTATAATTATCATCATACTTAATAGCATTTAATGATATACCCATATTATGGATATTCAAGTTATCATTTTTATCCATAGGGAAGATACTTGAGAAGATACATGTTAACACTTCTTAAGAAGATACTTGGATCCATAGGGTATGATCATCATTTCAATGGGAATTCCAGGATCCTAAAATGGAGGTACTGTACCATATAAGGCCATATTTTGGGGGTATATCCCCTTACATAGCCCTTACATAGGCCTTATATATGGTAGGTACCTCCAATTTGGGTTCCTGGAATGGCCATTGATCATTTTTCTACCCCATCGATCATTTTCGTACGCTTCACCAACGCAGCTCGCGTCGCTTCGCAGGTGCAGTTGCCGCACCTTTTGCGGGAGGCAGCGAGCTGCACGGACCCCGAGGTGCTCGGAAATCGGTGGGAAATCCGCAACGAAAAGATGGGAAAAATGTGGACACAAATGTGCGAAATATATGGGAAGATGGGAAGATATGGGAAAATACATTGTAAATATGGTACGGAACATGTATGGTATGTATAAATTATAGACTATACATATGGTACTGTGTGGTACGGTATGGTATGTGGTATGGTATGGCATGGTATGGTACTGTGGATGATTGGGAAATCCTTCAGCAGTTGGAAACTATTGGGTAACTATGAAACATTGTAAATCATGCGATTACTGTATAATGGGATAAATCGGGATAAACCATCTACCAATTGGCGCAGGATTTTGCAACCATCCACAGTATTGTAGGGTATGCTATAGACTATAATAGATTATAAATGCTGGGAAAATCATCTTGCAAGTAGCAACGAAATGTTTTTTGTTTATATAATGATGATTTAATGGGATTCCTAATTGGGCCATCCGATTAGTTAACTGCCCCGTACCTGGATTATAGCTGGTTATTTTGCATGGGTTATAAGCCAGTTTATGAAGCAGTTAACTATAGTTGACTAATCCCATGGTCCATCTAAGCAATTTGATAATTTATAAAGAAACCATTAAAAAAATGACTTTGACCAACAAGAGTTAGGGATTTGGAATTTAGACAATGAAAAATGAATATGTGTGTCCAACATTGGGGGATATCCAAGTTGTAGCTCGATATAAAGTCAAGTTGAACGGGGGGGAAACTCCCAACATCGTCAGACAAAGCCATGTGTTGTGAAATAGAATCCTGCAGCTTGGCGGGTTCCCACTGGAGAGAACCACCGTAGGTGGCCATACTTCTGTCATGTGTGTTTTGCAAACACCACCAAAAAAGACAAAAAACAAAGAAAACCCAAACACATGTTTTAAAGAAAACACAACCATATTTTTTTGTAAACACCAAAAAAAAACATGTCAATTTGAGGGAACAAATCATGCTGTTTTGCTGAGATTCCCTGGTGATTTTTACCACCCATGACCCAAGGGATACTTTAACATGGACCAGGGGATTATATAGTTACCCGGTTAGTAACTTGGATATAAGTGGATGGAAAGGCCCGGTTACTAACTAGCCAGGGAACTAATCCCATGATGCCATTTTTCCATGCAAGTAGGCTACGTAGTCTTCACTTGCGAATTTGCCATTCTTCAATAGAAATATCATCAATCTCACACAGGAGAAAGTTATTCTTCGGAATGACACGTGGCGTTTGATGCATGGTGCGGGTGCCTTCCTGTCAGGCAGAAAAACGAAGTCAACGGAAAGTCCTAAGAAGTGCCAGTTTGCAGGCAAGGTGCTAGGTGAATCCTTGTGACACGGGGGGATAGATGGGATAGCTCCACAAAAATCAGATGGTGTCATCATTGGTCATATTCGATGAGTCCAAGGGGGACTGCTTGGAGGGGATTGTTGATTGCTTTTACCATTATTGTTGATTCCAAGCTTCACATTTTGTCCCACCTAGCCATTGAGGTGCGGAGTTTTGGGGGCTGTCTTAGACTCGGAAACTGTAGAAACCCACAGTGACAAGAGTATTTTCAGTTGGGTGTCATGCATCACTGCAAACATTAACAACAAGTATAAAATGTTTTTTTACATGCTGCTGGCCATCCATGTTCCAAGTTCTACACTCATTTTCAGATTCGAATGTAGAACTTGGAATGAGTCTGGTGTATTCCCCATAATACTTGGTCATCATATATATATATACTACCATGCGTTATTCCCCCCCCAAGCCTCACGAATTGAGAATTGCTATCACCCTGGAAAAAATGGTGATTTCTCCAGGGATACGGTTGCTAAAATGTGCCTCGCCGTGCAACGCCGATCTAAACTACGTATGATATGGTCTTGGAACGTCGTGGATGCTATAAATGTATATATGTATTAACATTAAAGTTAATCATTAAACCAAGAGAAGTCTAAACCAAGAGAAGTCGGATATCTCGGAACATTGTTAATATATAATGATATGTAAAACATTATAATGATATGAATATTAAACCAAGAGAAACATTAATCATGTCATGATATGCCAACGGGTTCATCATGGATCATCTGAACATTTCCAGGCCTTGGACGTGAAAGAGTTGAGTCGATTTGGATCCGACGCCGCTGTCGCCCCGGGCAAAAAGGGGGGTTAAGTGTTCCCCGTAAGCGGCGTCTGCCAGCTTTTTGATCTTCCAAAATGGAAAAGCTGAAAGTACCTGCAAGAAGAAAGAGTAGCACAACATAGCACAACCAAATTTGGGTCATTTTTGCTTAAAACTTGAAACGTTTAAATGGGAGCTAAGTACTTGTGGGGGAAGTACTGTAGTGCCATATACTGGGAACTATACTATACTATAATGGGGAAACCTTTTTTTTCCCAGGATGGAGTCCTCGCGTGCGAAATGTATTCCCTCTCGGATTGAACACTACAGGAGATTGTCCATTTTTTGTATGTTTACAGACAATTACAGAAATGACATATATAGTTTTTACATCGTGTTGGATAATATGTGATAAATTATAACGACCTCACTGCGACCTCACTGGAATCATGGTAGTTAATAAGGGAAATCATCCGCAAATGGCCTTAATTCAGGTTAGTGAATTATTATAATTTACCCAGATGATATGTTTTTTCTGTCAAAAACCAATGTTTGCGTCTTCCATGTACCCAAGGAGCGGGGTGATGATGGAAATCTACATTTTCCATCCCAATTTTGATCAGTATTGGGATCCTTTGGATGGTTTAATCATATTACATCCCCAAGGTTTGATGCTGAAATCTACATTTTTAGAGGGTTAAAGCCTCACAATATGCTCTCTTGGATGCTTCTGAGGCTGTGCTTCAGCTGTTGGACAAGCCACATGCAGAGGTCCTTGTGATGGTCCGGTGATACCTGACGACAAGGGTTTTAGTAAATGTCCTGTGGAATTTTGAACATCACTAAGAAATGGGAATGCGACAGGAATTGGAATGCGTCAAAATTTAAGACCTCACCACAGATTGGAATGTCTATGTTTAGTATAAACAATTCAGTAATTATTATATGATAATTTCCCAACTTTAACCCATACCATTCCCTATGCCCCTGCTGGAGATGACATTTCCCCAATAATTGCTGAACAATTAGGACATGTTCTAACCCCTGTGACAATCGATGTTGTTTTGATTTAGGGGGAGAAGGATATAGGATAGGAGAACCCAGAAATGGCATCATGACCACACTTGCCGTCACTTGCCACATTTGTTTTTTCTGAATTCAGTATGATTCAGGTTGGGAAGTTCTTATTTTTGCTTGATGATTGGTTACATTCGCGACTTTTTTTTGGTTGCCTCATTTCCCTGAAGACGTTTGAAATCCAAGCTGTTCATGACATTTCATGGCTTGAATTTGAATGTGTTCCTTGCTCAGTCAATGAATGATCATTGGTTTGGTCAATTGACAGATGAACTCATTTTGCTACAAATCATTTTCTGAAGGGTATCTAGATGTATCTAGTATATATATATGTATACAATAGATATTTGGATTGCCCCCAGTAAATCATGAGGCCCGACATTTTGTTCTTGCTTTATTATTCCATGTTTGTTGGATACGCCGTTCAAACATATTCCAAAAATATCCGCTTTTTTTCCTGAAATCATGCAGCAACCATCAAACACTGCCAATATCCTTGGACAATAGAATGTAAGAAACCATATATAAGGATATGTCAAGTGTAAACACCATATTTCTACACCATATTTCCATATATATGTATATAAAATATCCAAACAAGAATCAAAGACATATGTTTTTTTTGTACGTCAATGAAACCGCCATTTGAGGTGGTGAAGAATGTGATGCAGCAGCAAGAAGACGAGCTGTGGTCGCTTCACCCAAGATTGCCCCTGGTTGTTTTAGATGTGATGTACTATGAAATTTATATACTATGATAGGATTTAATGGGATTTATCAACAAATACTATCTTATGGGATTTATATACTATGATAGGATTTATTACTACCTTATGCGATTTCATTTCATTGGATAAAGTGATTTGATAATGGGATATATACTACTCAAATATATATATATATATATATATATATTTGTGGATTTAGATACTATGATTTGATGGGATTCAATAGGATTTATACTATGAATTGATGGGGTGATATGGGATGTAATGGGATTTAGCCTCTTATTGAACATAGCCATGGAAGCAATGGTCCATGGCTAGTTCGATGATGACTCCCCATTAAACATGATGATCTTCTATAGTTATGTCAAATTATGTTAAGTTACAGTGCCGCATGAGGCTGTGGTTTCCCATTCTGTGCAGTTGTTTTCCTTCCAAGAATGTTTTTTCCCTTTTGTTGGATAGCAGCTGCTTCCATGTTAAATTATGTTAAATCGCCCGATGGTAATAGCCAAACCATCAGTTTACAGCCGTTTTAGGTGATTCAAGGGTCATTGGCATTGGCATTGAATGGCTGAGCAATGTTCCGGTCGACCCTTCTTGGATGATTCTTACAAGGGATTATACTACCATATGCTGTCATATACCCTCTGGTAATTTGTCAAATCGCTATTGAAAATTACCAGTTATAGTGAGTTTTCCCATTAAAACATGGTGGATCTTTCCAGTTCGTTATGTGACATTTTACCAGGCCGGGTACTGGTGGCAATCATCATCCTTTATGAACTTTCCATTTCACCCAGCAGTCCAATGGAATGACCATCAACGGATGACCACAGAAACCATATACCCTCTGGTAATTTGTCACAGTTTGCTATTGAAAATGGCCATTTATAGTTGATTTACCTATTCAAAATGCTAATTTTCTATAGCTATGTAAACGTTTACCAGAGGGTATACCGTGGTGATCAAATCCTGGCCGTTGCCATGTTTTCATGACATTTTGGTAGAAATCCCTCTGGTTGATTGGTAAGTCTCGCTTTTAAGTGGTAAACATCCCACTTCCTATTCCTGATTATTTGTTGATGGCCAGATCCATTGAAATCCATGTTGTGATTCATTTCTTCATTAACATATTTTTGAAGAGAAGCTTGGATGGCGATGTGTTTTTTTTCCTTTTCCATGTTTTTCCACCTGTTCCCATGCCCTTCCCATCCCCAGCTCTCGCTTCATCGAGGCAGGAGGTGATGCGCGTCCGCGCACTGGACCAGCAAAGCGCCGCTAGCCGCAAAAAAAAAGGAAGAAGGAGCTACTGCTGGAGGGGAAGAAGACACGGGGAGATTGTGGAGCCAATATGAGCCAATTATGTATCACAATATATAGATACTAGATACCCAATAGTCAAGTACTACATGATATGATATTGTGTATTAGATATAGAAACATGTTGGATATATCTCCAGGAATCATCATCTCAATGTTGAATATATGGTGACAAAATAGAACATGACATATTTGGAAGGACCAAAACATGTGTATAAGTCTTGTACCATAATTTAAATGGGCATATCTCTGGGAATTTGCTTGGCAGTAGTTTTGGTTGGGAATGGATGTTTTCACAGTGTTTTCGATTCAACCATCCAGCTCAGCAACTTCGCATCAGCCAGCTTTTACATATTGGATCTCGGGAATTCAATTGGGGATTTACCATCTGGTTATGACTAACATAGCCATGGTATAGATGGCCCATTTATAGATGATGTTGCCATTAAACCCTCCATTTATTAGGGATTTTCCATGGCTATGTTAAATAACCATATTTTAAGAATTGGATGATCGGACGAAGAATGCTATAGGCCTTCACAATGGCCATCACATGTAACTTGCTGAAAAAGGCCATCGATGGTGGACAATAATCATCAACAAGGTATCCATGATTAGAAATTGAGAAAACACAGTGAAATGCATTGTATATATATATATATAATAATCATCATAATCATCAACAAGGTATCATATTATATATATATATACATATATACAGATGTGGTAAATAATCTTTCCCATGTACTGGGTGTGAAGTTATCCCATTGAGAAAGATGCATCGATTACATTGGGAGTTCAGCAACAAAAACCGTACGGATGATTTGGGCACTTAGCTGCTACACCGTTCTGAGTTCTAAGGGATTTCAGCAAGACAATGTGAATTGTATCAACAAACATTGAGATTGATTGAACCAACAAGACGGAAGCGTGTCTGTCAGCAAAATAGATATAGTCGGGAAACCTTGAGTAGGTCAAGAGCCTGGCCGATCTCACCAGGGCAGTGCAGGAGCAATGGCTGAACCGGGCAGTTTCATGGCTGTTGTGTCGGCTACGGGCGGATATCGTACTAATTACTTGGGTGGGCGTTAGGATCAGTTGAGTGGTTAGTAGCTGGAATTTTTTTCATGAGTTATAGCCCACTAAACAGTTGACAAATCCCATGGCCCATCTAAGTACTTGCCCCTATGTTATTTTTGTGTGACATGGTATCTGAAACTAACCATAATTTTTGTGTGTTCCTTTCGGCTCAACAACCGCCAAGCCCACGTCAAACGGGGGACGGGGGCTCCGTGGCAGGATCGATCACCTGTCCAAAATCCAAGCGTTCACTTGGAAACTTTGTCTCCATCATGCTCTTGTTTAACACCTGGAAACTACCACTGCTTTTGGGGGTCCCAATTTTTGGACCAACTCACACATAATGTCGATGTTGCGGCTGATTGGGTTTTACTTTAGTTCATAAACTGATACTGTAGTGTCAGGGATATCCAAGACATCCAAGACTATCATCCCTATTTCTGGTGGTCAAGTTGCGATTATTCTTTAGGAGTTTTTGCTGTTCTGGTGTTTTTTATATATATATATCATATACATATACATATACATATACACATACATATATATATACATATATATATATGAGTGTGTGTTGTTGTTTTATCAGATCAGCTCTGTGCGGGCATCGTTTCCTGCCATGGTGCGAAGGCATCCGGGCATCCACAGGGAGCCGGGCTTTGCTGGTAGAGGGTGCTTAAAAAAGCATGCTTACCCTCTTGTTTGGATCCAAACATATGATATCCTTAGCAAATTATTGCCAACAAAAAAAAAAGAAACACATATGACCAGATAGACTAGATAGACCAGATAGACTAGGTGACTAGATAGACTAGATAGACGACTAGATAGACGACTAGATAGACGACTAGATAGACGACTAGATAGACGACTAGATAGACGACTAGATAGACTGGATAGACGACTAGATAGACTAGATAGACTGGATAGACTGGATAGACCAGATAGACTAGATAGACTAGATAGACGACTAGATAGACGACTAGATAGACTATAGACTGGATCGATGAATAGATGGATGGATGGATACAATATAATAATTGTATAGGAATTACATCCTAAGTTTGGTTGAACATGGGCCAAGTCCCCTCCACCAAGAGACAGGACATCCAAAAAAATGGTGGTGTTTCTCGAGGCGGATGGTTGACCTGTTTATCAAATTTTTGGTTGCTTACCCTCTGGTAATGACTAACATAGCCTAGCTATTGAAAATGTCCCATTTATAGTGAGTTTTCCCATTAAAAAAGGTGATTTTCAATAGCTATGTTAAATTACCAGAGGGCATCAGATTTGCTGATGTTTGGTAACTTTTAGACATCGGATTCATAAAAGTAATCATTGGATTTCAAAAAGAAACTTATGAAGACAAATGTGTACTTTTGGAAAAAAAACATGGCTGGCAAGGCCTCCAGTTGATGACTTGCCTAGTGAAACTCCATATTTACAACAAATTTCCGGCCATGAATACACAAAGTGGGATGTATGTGATCTGTGGCAGGCAATTGGAACCTTGGTTGGTCTATGTATATAATTATATATATATACATATATACAGTGTATATATATATATATATATATATATATAACACATAAGTACAAATAATGTATTTGTGCATACATGATTACGTATGTGTATAGTGACAATCATATGTGTAAATACATACTTTGTACATATATATATATATATCATATATACGTATATGAATGTCAATACATACTTTTTATTTATTTATATATTATATATACATGTGTATATAACCATTTACAGTAGATGGATATGATATGGATATCAACAACCATGTTGAAATTGCCCACTTGCCATCTCAACACCGTCAAGATCCAAGCTTTGAGGCGGTCGTCAAGCTCATGGAGGCATCCAAGCTCCGTAGGTCATGGGCTAAGGTATTCCATGTGGTTCTGTGTTTTGAATTTAGGGGGTGTAACAAATAATAGTTTTATGTTAGGGATTGTTAGGGTATTATCATTAGATATTGTCACAATTCTTACATATGTTTATACTATTATAATATATATATATATGTATACATATTACATAGATGGGTTATATTTAGAATGATGAAGGTATTGAGGACCGAAGCAACAACATGGGAGATGTCATGCTCACCGTGAGGCCGTAGGTGATTGTCTATGCACTGAACGTTTCGGCTTGGTGCAGTATGACATGTACCCTCTGGTAAACGTTAACATAGCTATGGAAAATCACCATTTATCATAGGTAAATCAACTATAAATGATAATCTTAAATAGGTAAATCAACTATAATAGGTAAATCAACTATATCATTATTTAGCTATGTTGGTCATTACCAGAGGGTATGGTTAAATTCTGCATCAACAAACAGTGGGATAAGAATGATAAGAATTCAAAGCTCCGTGGGCTCATGATTATTTCGGCCATCTATTGATAAGAAGAGGGTGCATGGGTATTATAAAAAAAAATAGTAATGCACTTACCTGGCAGTGTGTCAAAACCAATAGTACCCCTTCTGTTCACATCAAAATAGCGGGGATTTATGGATGTTCATTCCCCTAAAAATGGTATTTTCATAGATATTGATCCATAGCCACCTATGGATTTTCCAGATTTACACAAGATGTCGTGCTTCGAAAAGAGCTGACTACATGTCCATTATTTGATCAATGCCGCTGGAGTGATGGTTACAACACTTTGTTTAACCGTTGGTAGGTTACTGGGTGGTCAACCACATTACCCTCTGGTAATTTAACAGTTTGCTATTGAAAATCACCATTTTTAATGGGAAAATCCACTATTAATGGTCATGTTCAATAGCTACGTTAAATTACCAGAGGGTACAATCTTAGAGATGTTGAATGGTTCAAGATGGTTCTTTGGGCTCAAGGTTGGATTTACCATATCTACCGTTGCAAAGGGGTAAACCTTGGGTTAAATTAATGGATTTTGTCGATGGAAACATGCCATACAATACTGCAGGAAGCCGAATCTAGGTCTTGCCATAGTTATCCAGATTTATTGTTTGTCACTTTAGTATTGTCCTAGTTTAAAGCTGCATCTAAGATAGATGTACCACATCTCACAAGTATTCTAAAGTACTACAATGTTTTTTCGAAGTGGTGATAAACATGAATATTAATTATGGATTATTATGGAATCTTATCAGAATTGTAAGGGACATCCTGATAACTTTGGAAGAATCTCTCTAACCTGTCTACAAAATGTCCTCTCACTGCAATGCAGCAAAACAAAATTATCTTACCATCCAGATTTGGAGGTCTATTGGATCTACCCCTACAAGGTGGGGCCCTCCAGTTTGCTGGTGAACATAAATTCCATTCACTAACTATGTGCGTATCATAAACCATAGTTATTGGAGTTAGGTGGCCCCCAACTTAGCTTTCATACATCTGCTATAAATACCGTTCGCGTGTTTTGTTCTTTTCTTTAACCCCCAACTTAGCTCTCATACATCCGCTATAAATCCCAACATATTCATTGTGATATACCCTCTGGTTATTTAACATAGCCATGGTATAGATGGCCCATTTATAGATGGTTTACCGCACTTAAAAATGGTGGATCTTTCCATGGCTATGTTAAATAGCCAGATGGCAAATCAATATCAATCAGCATGTTCCTCTGGTTTCCATCCCTTCTTCGACTGCCCTGAGGCGTGGCTCTCCGCTTGGTGGCTTTTTCGGCGGCAGCCTGGGCTGACGAATTGTTCGGGGAAATCATGGATAGCTGCGGAAACAATGGGAATATATATAATAATAAGAATAATAATAATAAATAATAATAATAACAATAATAATAACAATAATAATAATAACAATAATAATAACAATAATAATCATATTATATATATATTATAATAATATATATATAATGCAAACACCGGATTAATACCCCCCCCAGAAGGTCAGAACTCTACCTTGTAGGTCCGCCCCTTAAGCACCCCTTAATAAACGGCCTCTGAACCATAAAATTTTGGATATGGCTTACGTCAATTGGCTGAAAGCTATGGGGGACATTGGGAATGAAGGGGCAAATCCAAAGAAAAAACATTAGGGACATGGTGGTTGATTAATCA
>Ga0126342_10010828_pt1 | contig 16324 bp, 21 predicted proteins | sample Cyp1metagenome_FD_92528 | JGI IMG/M metagenome (GOLD analysis project Ga0126342, IMG submission 92528) | Coral microbial communities from Lord Howe Island, Old Settlement Bay, Australia - Cyphastrea 1 metagenome | ecosystem: Host-associated > Invertebrates > Cnidaria > Coral ... | reverse complement strand
GGTTGAAATGGTTGAAATGGTTGAAATGGTTGAAATCCTTTGATTTCTTTGATCTGTGACCAGAAAATAGGGAATGGTCAGGATTCCTGGATCATCTGTCTTTCGTGCACTTCCTCAGAATCACTGGTCAAAGTCAGGGCTTGTTTCATTTCGCCATCACCTTGAAGAAACCTATGGTCAGATATTCATATGAATGTGTCAAAAGCCTGTAACTGTAGCCCTGTAGTTCACATCAATTCGTAGCTGTTTATGGATGTTCGTCCATCCAAAATATGCTATCGACAGGTTTTGACCCATCCCCATCATGGGAATTTTATGGATGTTCATCCACGTTCATCCCCTAAGAAATGGTATCATTTGGGAATTGATCCATAGCCATAGCCATTTTCCAGGCAGGCCATGATAAGTTCTGCGAACCTCCTTGGCCTTGCGGAACATCTCCTGCACTGCTCAAGATGGTTATTGGCACATAATTTTCCGTCCATTTATCTATACCCTGTATCATGTTATATTGTATTACATTATATTATAGTATTTTATATTAAAGACACATTATATGTGTTGGTTTTTTAATGTGTGTTATGTATAAAAATCTCTTTATTTACGTATTATCTCCTATGAATGACATGCACATGGTGACATGGTGCATGTCATAGTCGCAGTCCTTGGCATCATCACTTCTCTCGTAGAAGGTGACCACGCCCTTCTCACTGCCTGCGACAAAAAAATTCCCCGACCGAATCCCACTGGGTGCCCCTGATCGACCCGAAAAACAAAGCACACCAGTGGTGAAAAAGACCGTCTCAGACGCCCAATCCTGTAATCAATGCTACTTAAATAAATTTAAATATATACAGAAAAAAACGTGCACACAGAGAAAGAGAGAGAGAGAGATAGAGATGGAGACATAGATATTGATATAGATATTGATATAGATATTGATATATATATATATACAAACAAAGATCTATCAACCACCGCAGTGTCAGCCCGCACCGCAATCAAAAAGAGACCACCGCACCTGCGATGAAGCCGCGGCTAAAGGATGCCACACAGAGCAGCGATCGGGGCTCACAGGGCGAACATGGAAGCACCATCTTGAACTCACCCCCGCTGTCGAAGAGCAAGGCATCCCCAGCTTCACTACAGACGATCAGCCGATCGTCGTTCAGCCAGGTGTGGCACACATAGTTCTGATTTGATGCCTGCGAGTTGCAACAGAGATGGTGCTCTGAACGAAGAATTCGGAGTTAGAGGCTGACATGAAATTGTTTGAAGCGGGAAGAATATGATTGGAACTTGGAACCAAATAGAATGGGCTTCAAGCCAATCGTAAAATAAGATGATTTCCACCAAGAACAACAGGAAAACACGAAACGAAAATGATGATTTCCCGCGAAGAGAATGGAAAGAATGGAACTACAACCAGAATTGTAAAGTGAAGCAAGGAGATCTGGATTCAACCCACAAGAAAGTAAGATGTGTTTTGAAAGCAAAATACACTGGGCTTCATGTCCTAGGGCCTAGGCATTGGATGAGACCTTGAAACAAAATTTAAAAGCTCATGGATCTGTATATATATATATATATTTATTTATTTATGTATTTATTTATTTGTTTATTTACATTTATATCTATATTTATATTATATATATATACACACACACCCTAATCAGCAGCAAGGTATAGGAGAAAACAGAACTCCCCTGGGTAGTAGAGCCTCTCGCATCTTGTTCAGCTGGTTGGGAATGCCCTTGAAAGTGCCTTCCTGCAGCCGAAAGAACTTGAAGACGCCATCTCCAATGATGCACACCTCAGATTTTGGGGATGTTAGAGAGCTGGACCAAGACAGACCCAAATGATTTTTCGACACAATGGGGTATGGTGGCCTCTTGGCGGCCAGGGTGCCAAGGAGGAGTCTTGCGGATTGAAGGAACATTCGTGGATCATGCTACCTGTGAGGTTGGACACCTTCACCGCGCCATGCGCTTTGGCCTGACAGCAACGGCAACGCAGAAAAAGGGATGCCTATCCCCCACCAGACCCACCTGCCTTGTCCCAGGACCATAAAATCAAGGTCCAATCAGGAGGACCTCCCTGGGTGATCAGGAACTTGTTCTCTGCAGAGAAGGCCGCGCAAACATATTCCCGAGCCTCGGCGCTTCCAAGTACAGCGAGATCGGTGCCGGTGATATCACGAAATAGATCTGTCATCAAGCATTGCTTTACTCAGCTTGACTGCAAGCTAAACTCAAGCCATCTTGTTTCAGAAGATCCAAGCACCTACAACCAGCCAAACGAGCCCAGTGGCATCACAATCGCCGTAGGTGAGTTGACCTCTTCGTCGCTTCCCGGTGGTGACGTCGTAGACATAGCACACAGCTCTTTCTTGGAACTTTTCACACACCTTGGATGTGGGGAGCATGACCATGACAGTCAGAGACAACATTCTTCTGGGAAGCGCACCAGAAGACAACAGAGCTTTCCCTTCCATTTGAGCTAGACCCACCTGAATCATTCCCCGTAAATCTGCCTCAACCCTAGTAAAAGGTTGTTGAACCGTAGTGTTACCAAAATAGACTGCAACTTTTTGGGTGTGATGGGTTCCGTTAAGAAACATGTTGATCGGTCCGCCTCGCAAAATCAATCATGTTCATCATTTTGTGAGCGTATGTCAGGGATGTTGCGCTCTCTCTCTCTCTCTCTCTCCCTCTCTTTTGGAATCCAAGATAGTCCAAAAGCCAGGATCCCAAAAAAAGAGTTATGTTTGTTGGTTTATAAGCCCAAATAACTATAGTTATAAGTACCATAAACCATCATAAACCATAATTATTGGAGTTATAAACCAACTTAGCTATCGTTTTTGCCATCCCCCATTGGGCTCTTTTGTTTCACCGCCGCGTCACCGCGAGAAACTTCCGGTTGGGACTCAGCGCCAAGCTGGAAATGCCTTCGCTGCCCTCCGAGCCTGGGCTAAAGAGCCAATGACAACGGCATGTTGAACCGGGAAAGTACCGGAGAAGAAACCCCCCCATAAAGGCAGAAAAGGAAAATCTTTCAAAATAATACATTACTTTTCTATATGTGTTCAATCTTTTCTGGGGTTGCTATAATTGATTCAGTAATTTGTATAGGATTGTTCAATGGGATGCTTGGAAACTAGAGTTTTTGTTGATAATCCATGGGGGGGTGCTGTGTCTTGTTCTCTCCACATCTCTCCACGTGCTGGGAATACGTCCCATTTGGGATTGTTGCTATGCCATTCGTACCCTAAAGATTTCAACAATTTGGAGTTTTTATCACTAGGCTACACCAAAAAAATAACTAATCCCTTCCTCCTAATAATTTACTAAACGTCGCCCCAAAACTAAAAACAGGCGTCCATCTCCAGTTTCGGAAAATTTCAGTTTGGCCATTTTGACCTTTAACTGATCCCCTTTAGAAAACAATTCAGTGACACGGCCTCTTCTACTAATATTCATTCTTAAGACAAATGAAATGGTTGCTCCCACTACCCTCTGGTTGTCAAACACTGCTACACAAACTGCCGTAAATGATTCATCTATTGAAGTTGAGGATAGCCATGGATTATCAATAGCTAGGCTGCCAGGGGCTGACCAACAGGGATGTTTCTCGTTCAATCCCGGCCTGGAAAAACGCGAATCTGAGCCTTGTGATCAGCATGGTACAGGATGGTGTTGTGCCCGGCTGGATACCTCATGCGAGTCCGTGCTGCGCATGTCATGCCAGCACTGGAAGTTCTATGAAGTTGTGAGGGTTCCGGAAGATATAGAATTGGGTACCTGGGTACCTGAATTACAATCCAACAGAATGATGGAAAAGCTAAGATTGGTGGTCAGTCACCTGTCCAAGTTTGCAGTTTTCTTGCACGGGGAAACCAGCGATTCATAGTTCAAACTGTCAAAACCCGATCTCCAGTTGGGATCTAGAGTTGGGAACTCCTTCTGGTCCGGCCCAAGCCCTTGAGCTCTGTCATGCTGCAGTAGGTGGGCGTCATCTGTGAAGTGCATGTTGCCCTTGACGCCACTCTTAAATCCAAAGACATGCCGATGAGCCAGCTGCGCTCCACCCGCCTTCTGATCATCCCAGAACCATCCCTGAAAAATGACCTCCTCAACTGGATCCGACTTTCCCTCACAGTTTGGGTACCAAAAAACATCCACACTGTTGATTGGGCAGTTTGGACCCCGACAGTTCTGGCCTCGGCTTTCTCCGTTTTGTCGCCTTTCTCGGCCTTCTCCACTTTCGTCTCTGCCATCCGCCCAGAAGCTGAACTGTTTCGTCAGCCGCCGGGCGGCGGTTCGAAACTTACCCCCGCATCCAGCGAGGTGGTGCTTACCCTTGAGAAGTCAATGGCCCACACATTGCCACATGTTGTGACTGTCATGACTGTCACGGACATGCAAGAACGAACATTTTTCACCACAGCAGTTCGACCAAGCTGATCCCAAAAAAATGGGAATCACAATTGAGACATTGGACCAAAATGTGGAATTCAGCAGGTAAGGTGTGTAAAAAGTGGGTTTAGGATAACATCTGCAGTGCCAGATTGGATGCGTTCCCACCACAGGAGCCTGCTGCGAGTTGATCCAGCCCACGAGTGAGTTTGTGATCCAAATCCTCAAGGAACGGTCAAAAATTTCGGTCAGAGAACCCAGTCCTCAGTGGCTTCTCTGCCAAACAAACGTGCTGCATCCGGCGGATCCCTAGCACCATCTGTTGGGTAAAGTAGTGACACTAATCCGGTGTGGTTTTCCAAAACAAGAAACTGTTCAATGATGTTCAATGGTTGGTTGCCCTGGCTGCTTGCCGATGGCAACACCAGGTCACCAGGCACCAAACAATCTCGATTCTGTGGTTCCCTGCCCCCAGCCAGCAGGATTCTCGTGCACCTTGCGTCAGTTCCTGCCGCTGACATACTAGAGTACTTGGGGCAAGCATAAGCCATAGCCACAAGGAACCAGATTGATGTCAACACCAAATGAGTGTGATTGGGAGGATGCCATGATAATAGAAGATCATTGCAGATTATAATTTTCTTTGGTGACGCCCCTTCTCCATAAACCAGTGTTATGACAATCCCACTCAATTCCCGGTTCCCCCACAATACCCGCAGGTGCGCGTAGTTGTCTCATTTCCCCAATTGGTTGGTGTGGGGGTGGATTTACATGCCGTCAAGCAAGACTAGCGGAAAGGCTCAGTGGGGAATTAGATTCTGTATTAGTTGTGCCGTGGGTTATGTCATGTACGAGGTTCATAGCCCCGTTGAAGGCTAGGATCCAAGGACCGGCGTGGGGGCCATAGCCGCCTTCCACAGCGACAGGACGTTGCCGGTGAAGCCCATCTTGCGCATGGCCATGCAGAAACTCAGGAAACAAATTGTCCTCTCTGGGTCCCCACCCACGCTGCATCGACACTGACACTGGGTCCCTGGGTCCCAGGCTCACTCTTCAGCACAGGTGCGATACCCATCTGACCACAAGGGTGATTGGGATGGTTTGGGCCAAGTGGAAAAGTACTGGTCTGGTGTCACACCTCATCCGGAGCAACCTCGCGGCGCCAGGCACGGCACATCGATCCATACCTGCCATGGATCGGAGTTTCAAAAGGCCAAATACAGCTGGCGTACCCCCAAACAAGAGGAAACCCTTCGCCCTTGGCAAAATTTGGATTTCCAGACTTATACAACCTGTACTCATATCTTGATCAAACCCTGTGGACCACTGGACCACGCACCTGTGCGTCAGGAAAGCCCTGAATCCTGGTACCTCCACAAATCGGAGTTCCGACGCACCGACCAAAACTGCATGTTCCAACTGCGAGTTTGTCGCCGGCGCAAATTCATCAAATCTATTCTTACAAGACCTAGGTGGACCGGAGTGCCAGCAATGCCTCATGTTTGTCCCGTGCAGCTGAAATTAAATGGTGCAGCGCAGTTGTCTCCAAGTTTCTGAGTGGCACTTCTGCGTGCTACCATCACATTCATCGGCACCACCACCAATATGATCATCATCATGATCATCATCATGATCATCATCATGATCATCATCATGATCATAGTCATTGAAGCCGTCATCGTCGTCGTCATCATCATCGTCGTCGTCGTCATCATCATCATCACCACAACCATAACCTTAACCATAACCATCAACTCAACCATCGCCATCATCGTCATCATCGTCATTGTCATCATCATCACCACTATCGCCATCACAATCCATCACCATCATCATCACCCTAGTTATCATCATGAACCTCATGATGGTCCTCAAATTATCCTCATCATGATCATAATCGTGTTGTGTTATTCATTGTCATTGTCATGACCGTCATGACCATGTGTTTTTTGTCGATGTTTTTTCCTCCTCCTCTTTTTCCTTCTCCTCCTTCATCTCCTTCACTTTCCTTTCCATTTTCATAATGTTCATCCTCCTCTTCCTGTTCGTCTGCATTTTCATCCTATTCTTGCTCGTGCTGGTCCTTGCATTACCAACAGCTTGCAACCATCAACATCATCAATACCATTATGATCCATTATGTGTCACCGCCAAGATCGATCCGTTCTCTTGCCGCACATCACCAGCAAGGCCATGAAAATCCAGGCGCTCTCGCTCCTGGTTGTCACACATAGTTGCTTAGCTACGAAAGAGGCCAAGAAAAAACGATCCGATATACGGCACCTCACGCATATACATTTGTGTGTGCGCGCGCATGCGTCAAATTTGCAACAGTTATTTCCAAATCCGGTTTCAAAACATAAAACAAACATACAAGTAGCACGTTGGAACATGATGGGAACGCAGGAAGATCATGGCTGCAGATCCCGAAAGCTCCTCCTTTTTCAGTTTGTATCGGAGATTCAAAGCGTCTTTCTGGCACGGTTTTGCACGTGGCCAATGTGACACTTCCCAAATGGTGCGAATGGCATTAAGGCACCAAACCCAAAAAAAAAAACATGCATCAAACCAAGCACCAAGCAAGTCGGTTCGACCCTTTGCAATTCCCAACGCGAATTGTCAAACCTCATAATGAGGCTGAAGGGGGCTGAAAGACTCAACCAAACATGTGTTTCAAGCGCAATCCAATCCCCATGTGATAGGTTACTGGAGCAAACCCATCCGACAAACTTCGTACCTATTGGCACCAAGCACTGGACTCAGCGCAACTGGGTACGGCAGCGAAAGTGGAGATAAGACCTGAATTCCACCGCAAACAACGCGATTTCACAATGATTTCACAATGCAAATCCTCACATGAACACAACATTTTCCTGCGTTTTGTCCTGCGCCGTTTTCAATTCACACACTAGCACCTGAGCACCACACTCGGTTCAGATTGAGACTTGATGGCTGATTTTGTGACCTGGCGGGCAGGAAGCACGAAACCTCTTTCTTTTTTCCTACAATTTTGGCTGAGCTTCTGGCAGCCATCCTTCAGATCCCCTTTGCACATCATCCACCCCACCAAGAATTGTTGAGACAGCCCTGTTGGCAATACCTGAATCCGACCCACCTCTGCACAAATGAGGAATGCAAACCTATTTTTGTTTTCGTGGTTTGAAGGTTTGGATATTGTTTCCATTTTTCTGTTTCGCCACCTTATTGGAGTGCAAACGGCACTGAACCAAAATATCGCAACAATGCGAGCGACATCCATGCGAACATGCGAAATGACATATCTGACATTAACGATTGCAAATCAAAAAGGCACCGTTTTCACGGGGATTTATGTGATACATGGTGGTGACCGTCTTGGTCTCAACTGGGTAGTACTAGTAGGCATATGCTCACGTATCCCTCTGCTGTTCTTATCACAATGTATCATGTAACCTTTGTTCGGTCCGATTTTTGGACAAAACCGTGGCTCAATGCTTGAACGCGCAGGTGCATGTGCATACTGCCATTCACCGGAGCAAACCGACATAAACAAGGCATGCCGCGTCGAAATAGAAGAGATCATCGTTTAGCAGAAACCGCAATTGTCCTTCAGGAACTGAATGCCACCGGGTGTTGGCATACTAGTGGTGCCAATATCTTTCGAACGTCTGGGCAAAGTTTCATATGTCACGTGTGTGCGGTCTCCATTCTGGCATTGTTGGTGCCTGTCTTCGGGCCATTGTTTGTTCGTTTCCTATATCATGGGATGGTGATAACACAGTCACAATGGAACAAATGTATGACTTGCATTGAACTGTGGAGTTTCTGGCTGGACACTTGCAGACAAGTTGCGTGTGACCAAGTTGTGTGTGAAGAAATTGTGTGTGGACAAGCTGTGTGTGGACAAAAAGGAGGTGTGCCCCAAATCCTGGGACACAACTCTACACGGAAGCTCTGTACCGCCACTGTGCCGGACCGCAACTGTTGCTGTTGACAGCCACGGCACGAAACGAAAAAAAGGATAGGCTCAGTGGAAAATGCACATGCAAAGAAACTGGACAAAAGCATGCGTTTGTGTGAAAGAAAAGTTGGACTAACATCACCTGGAATACAAGGGAAAAACCTCGTTGAAACCGACCTCTGGCGCTGTCCATTGGAGAGCGTGGAAAAAGGAAAGAGGAAAGCCAGCAATTCATAAGGCAGTGATCAAAACAAGGACAATCCAGCGGTGAGCGGTCACGAAGACTCAGGCTTCTCGATGGTCGCAGGTGTTCGTGGACATGAAGCGGAACGAAACTAGCGTCCAGGATCAGCAGCCAGAAACAAGGCAGCAGCCGGTCTGGCAACGTCAATGTCCCCAGAGCTGACGAGTTCGGCGGCGACGCAAAACTACCCGACCGCGGAAGCGGTGGGCAGTGATACAAAGTTCTTGTAAAGCTGTGCTTGGTAGGCAGCTGCATTTTTTCCTTCCCTGGCTGCCGTTGCTAGGCCAGGAGCCGGAGGTTGTGTGAAGCGGAGGTTGACCAAGCTCCGGCGCTTTCAACAACCAGTGGTTGAAATCGGACGCCTTGATTCCCACACAGCTGGCCTGTGCGAAGGTGGCCCGCTTTGATTTCTGCATAAAAATCCGCTGCAGCCCCGGTCTTGCAGCTAGCCTCAGGTAAACTCTCCGACCACTGAGGGGCTGTGACAGCTACATCGAACGCGGTTGGAATGGCAACGAGGCTAGGAACAGAGACATCGGTGGGGTGGCGCCGCCCAAGGCCGGCTTCTTCTGGGGGAAGGAGCAAACCAGGCTTGTGCCGTTCTGGTTGCCAACCTGCCCTCTCAGCCCACTTGTAGGTGATGTGTCACGGAGAGCATGGTGCCGCAACGTACGTTCCCCACCTGCCGACCAAGTACCAGCATGGAGGGAAAAGCGGTCCAGAATGCCCTTGCACTGGGGGAACCACGCATCGTCACCAGCGTCATGGATGCCAAGGCGGTGGGGCTCCAGGCAGAGCTGGCCATGAGGGCGAGCAGCCAGGAACGCCCGTGCCCGAGGAGCGCTTCGGAAGGGAGGAGGGCCCTTCGAGTCAGAGAAGAAGCCGAAAGTTGGGCTTCCCGGCCAACAGCATCCAATACCTTGGTGAGTTATTTCTGTTGGGCGAACAGGTGTGTAAAGCAGCTGCTGCATGTCCTGATGCCAGGGTTTCCGCGTTCGAGAAGCTGGGATCAAGCTGGCCACATAAGGTGCGGCTTTTGCCAAAAAGGGGCTAAGTAGGCGGCTGGCCCACCCAAGTGGGCAGAGCGCAGCCCCAGCCCAGCCTGGTCAAATCCCCGAACAGCTTGCTGCCATTGTGCATGTGCAGGCCCGTCAAGCTGCTAAAGCAAGCACGTACTCCTTGGTCAAAAGCCTTGAAGCTGTCAAGCTGAGCAGCCGGCGGCGTGCACCGCATGCTGTGGACCAGTCGGAAATGGCCGCCACTGGAGCGAAGCAAGCGGAGGCCGACCTGCGGGTCATCCAGGCCACTGATGGCATCGAGGAGTTGGGACGGCGCTGTTGCCCGCTCTGATGCGCGCGCAGCGACAAAAGCATCCTCACCCACTGCAGCCCCGAGAAGTGCCGGGAATGGCAACCCCAAGCTGCACAGGAGCAAAGTGTTGCCGCGCATCATCGCGCACAGCTTCCATCAAACACTTTGCGGTCAAGCGCCGCAAGATTTCGCCAACGGCACGAAAATGCAAAACACGAAGGCCAGAAGGGCCAGCAGCAGTACTTCTCAAAGCCCGTGCCATACCTTGGACTGCCAGTGGCAGCATGGCGAAAGGCACAGCCTGTGGAACTCGCGTGGGCAACTCCCCGGCTCCGGGCGCAACAAACCATTGACTGCAGAGGAACGGCGGACCTTTGGCCACATCCCTGACTCGGGAATGGTTCGACCGGAAAGCTTGCAACGCCCTGCTTTCACGGGGTCTTTGTCCTGAGACCGCTGAAACGGCGCAGGCTCTTCAAGCCCTTCATCCAACACAACCTCCGCCCACCACTCTTCAAGTGGCAGCTCAACCCCTGGCCCCGGCCAAAGTGAAGGTCGATGTCGCCAAGTGCCACGCCTGCCATGCAAAGTGAAGGTCGACGTGGCGCAAAGTGCAAGTCGATGTCGGCAAGTGCCACGCTTGCCACGCGAAGTGAAAGTCGATGTCGCGCAAAGTGAAAGTCGATGTCGCGCAAAGTGAAAGTCGATGTTGCTAAGTGCCACGCGTGCCACGCGAAGTGAAGGGCGATGTCGCCAAGTGGCACGCTCACGACACAAAGTGGAGGTTGATGTGGCCAAGTGCCACGCCTGGCACGCCAACAGCCGTGGCGACCACGGCGTCCACTGGGAACCAAGCGCGCCACCAGACCCAGCCCAGTGCCACAAGTGCCACACCTGCCATGAGAAGTGGAAGTCGATGTCGCCAAGTGCCACGCATGCCACGCGAAGTGGAACCAAGCGCGCCAGCAGACCCAGCCCAGTTCCGTAAGTGCCACCCCTGCCACGCCAGCAGCTGCGCCGTCCACGGCGTCCACAGGGAAACAAGCGCGCCACCAGAGCCAGCCCAGTGCCACAAGTTCCACACCTGCCACGCCCAGCCTCTGTGAGTAAGTTGTGTGATGTTGTGTGTGATGAAGTTGTGTGTGGACAAGTTGTGTGTGGACAAATTGTATGTGTGCATTGGACTTTCCCTTGTTTTTGATTAATTCGACATAATTCGACTTTGTCGACGCAGGCGGCATGGGAACCAGAAATGAATGTGGTCCATTAGGTTTGGCGACATGACTTGCAAATTTTGAACCGTTCGAGCCACAAACCTTTGATTGAAGAAAGGTGGATTTGTGAGCGTGTGTTGGACGGGGCGGGTTCAACTTGCTTTTGTGTTCGCAAACTTGACGGCTATATTTGTCCATGTTTGACATGCTCGTAGACATTGCGTTGACTTTGTGCCGCCAAGAGGCGAACAAGAACCTTGAGGTTCTTTAAAAAAACGAACCGAAGGAAAGCAAATTTGAATTGTCGGTTTGAACGACGGCCTTTCTGACGCGCTGTGCGCCAAGAGCCTGCTGCAGACCGTCCGCTCTCATGACGGTCTGCGCGGGCTGCTTCGGCCACATGGCGCGTGGTGCCAAGCCCGGCCGTTGCCATTCACCTCTACTGGTGGTGTTAGCATGCCGATTTTGGCTACATAACATGATCACCCACCACTTACCCGCATATTATTGTTGTGGCTGCCAGGTGCCTCTCCGTCTTCGTTGTGCACGTGCCGCCTTTGCTCTACGCCGTCGTCAACACCCACACACATACACGCAGACACATACACACGCACTTTCACCCACAGCAACTTCACGCACGACTCTATCACACACACACACCCACCCCATTTTTGCACACGATTGCACACATTCCATTCAAGCACCTCCCTTGGACATACATTTTTTGCACACACCGAACCTCCACCATTTTTTTTTTTCCTGCCTTTCCCCGACCATTTTTACCTTGCTTTTGCTGCTTGATGAAAGAAGCTGACATGCCGGGTTTTCCGGTCCTTTAATTTTCCCTCACCACCAATGACACTTGCCATTCTAGGCAAGTAGGAGGAGACGGGAAAAGGGGCGGGGGCAACCTTCAAACAGGATGTCGGTGAGATTTAGGGGGGTAGGGCCTGCCAAGAGTTTAGGAAAGAATTTAACAGCGCGCGTTGAGCGACGACAGCCATGAAAGCAGCCCACCGTCCGACCATATTTTGTCAGGATATTGTTTCATGTAAGAACTTACCGCGTTGTTTCAGAGAAACCAACATTGATTATGATTAAGGCGTGTATGCGGGGTCTTGTTGCAACAGTCTGTCCAACCCGATTGTTCTGACGGTCAAGGTGAAAGCCGGTGCTTGATCAGGATGCTCTATATGTTTTCCGGCAGTTTTCCTTGCACATTTCTGCATGCAATTGTTTCTTTTGACGTGTCCATGTGCGTTTCGAGCGCGCGGATTCGCAGACAAAGTCTCGTAAATTTAATTTGCCGCATTGTCTTCCATATTCTCGCATCAAATAGTTCTCGCGATTCGAGTGCGCAGGCTAGCGCACATTTTTTTCTTGTTTTGGGTGCGCAGTATTTTCGGATAAAATTGGTCGTGTGACATGTCCATGTGCATTCCGACTGTGGAAGCTTGCACAAAACTCTTGTCCCCGCCTTGCTCTGCGGCATTCCCACTAAAAATAATCGCATAAAATCGCTCTTCCGACATGCGCATGTGCATTTCAATTGCGCACGTTCGCGCAAAACGGTCGTTCTTATCTTCATCCTTGCATGATCCTGGCCGGGTCCTTGTCAGAAGATTTTGTGGAGATCCTTGCGGGGTCCTGATGGTGATTTTGCTGACGCACTGTCTTCGAGGTGTTGTATGAAAGCCCGCGTAGGGAGGTTGTTGTTTTTTGTTCACTATTTTATCCGATCCGTTCCAGCAGCACTTGATCCCTTTTATGACTATGACTACATTTTTTACAGCACCTGGCATGATTTTTTTTTCAAAATGTCTTTCAGCATTCCTTGTGACAAGATCTTGTGGTGATATTAATGAAATGCGGTCGGAGGCCTTGGCATGATCTCGTGCAAGCCTTCTCTTTGTGAGAAACTGTTGAGGAAACCTGGTGAAATCCTTTCGCTGTCCTTACATCATTTCGTACAAGGCCTTGTAACCAGATCGTGTGGAAATCCTGTTGGAATCTTGTTCCAGCGGTTCCCCCACATTAAAATTTTGAAGATGCTCTGCAATCGGTTTTGTGCGACAATTTTTCTGGGATGTTCATGCAAAGTTTTTGCATGTTTTTGCGAAATCCTCCATACAATTCTCAATGTTTTTCCTGCTGAAAGTGCGGCAATGTCCAGCTCACCTGTTACTGTTCCATAGTTTTTGTTGCCTGTGCCACACTGTTTGGGGTCTCTTGCCGGTGTCATCTTGAAAACTGTATTTGTTTGCAGGCCTGGGTATGTTAGACTTACCTCGAAAACATCCAGCATATGCAGCATATTCATCAAAATACTGTGTTCTGCGAAGAGGTCACTGCAGCATTTACCTTTAAAAGAACCAGTTCTTACATATTTTTTCGAGCAATGCATACTCTTTGGTGGATAAGAACCCTTTTTTTCATTGGTAGTTTCAATTTTAACAACTGATTACACGTTTGAGGACACAACACACGCGATTTCATTTCGGCGTCGTAAACCGATGTTCACGTCATTTCTTTTATGACACCTCCACACTTTGGCTTGGATGAATGCCACGGAGCACCAGTTGGTTTTGGGTCTAATGCGCCAATGTATGTCACCAAAGGGTTGGGGTGGTGGTATGGGTGGTCCGTACAGGTAACTGATGCAGGTGTCTGGTATGGTGTGTACGGGAAGGTAATAAGGGTAGTTGGTACGGGTGGGTGGCACCTTGCGCTGGGAATGTTGGTATTTCGCCGCTAACCCTACCAACCCACAGCACCAACAGGCTGAAAGATCATGAACACATGGGCATGGGAAATACATCACGTGGCCCGACTGGAACAGCACGGAGGAGTAAGGGAAAGTAATAATTAAAACGCGCCTGATGTCCAAACAACAACAATGAGAAGGAAGATTGGCACCAACTATGGGCTATAGGGAGGCTCGTTATAAAATTATGTTTTTTCAAAAAATGACTCAATCCGCACGTCCCAGAAGTGTCTACTTCCAGAAAGACGGACAGCAGCAAATGTGATGCCCAAAAAAATTGTCTTTCGTACTGAGGTACATGGAGTTCAGATAGCCTGGGTTAGTATCTTTTCAAACCTTCTGAATTCAATCATTCCGTATTCGTGGTGCAAATTTGCAAGTTCGTTCGCAAAGTTTAACGCTTGAAAATGTCAACACTACGGAAGGCCTGACGGAAAAACCAAAAAATGAACGCCACAGGTAGCTCATGAAACATCATGAGGCTATAAAAATGTTTTTGCTGAGTTTGGAACACGCACATGGTGTTTCCCTGTCAGCCCATTTTTCTTGTTGGCACACTTGGCCAGATTGAGGTGGAGATGTCCAGGTCAAATTTTTGCACGTTCGCAATTTATTATGGCAAATCCCTTGAAAAAAAAAACATTCCAAACGTGTTTTTTGGACACGTCGATTCACATAACGAACGGCTCGAAACATGGTAACATGGTCCAAAACGGTGGCGTTCGGTCTTTGATCGCGAGTTGTTTTTGGCAATGCAGATGTTAACTAGTTTGCAAGCAGGTTACCGGATACAAGGCCAGTGCCCCATACGCCGACCTTGTAAAATCAATGTGAAACGTTTACCTAGCGGACGTCCCTCAGCGCAATGATCGCATCAAATTTGTTGGTGTTTGCGTTCGGGAGATGTCTGAAACCGCTAAAAGGTTGCTTTGTTTGACGAGAGTAGACATCATTTGTTCTTTGGCATCAAATATTGTGGAATGTTTTCACGAAAACGCGGTGTGTTCATGACTGTTCATGGTTTCAGAATAACCACAACAAATTGAGACAAATATGATGGAATTTGGTTTGAAACCGAATGTTTTTTTCAACTGGGTTTATTTGAACAAATGAAATCAGCAATGACACAAGGCCTCCGAGACATTAAGAAAGTCATTTGTGGCGCCAACTGGTTTGAAAAATCGTGCTGGTGAATTTCAGGGTTCGGATGTACCTGGTGAAATTATAGCAATGCATTTTCAAAACGTTCAATGGAAACAACACCATGTTACACTCTCACAATCAAATCAATATGTATCAATGATATATATATATATATATCAAACCTTGGCCTAGATTGGCGGAGCAAAAACTTGTTCGAAAACACGAAGAAACATGAAAAAACAATGCCCTGGTTTAGGTCTCAGTCTGATTGGCTTGGTTCGTGCCATGTTTGGACACTTGCTGGGTGCTGTATGTGGCGCAAAGAACTGGGATGGCGCACGTTTGCGTCGCGATTTCACTTGTTCGAAAATTTCATCTTTGTTGCAAGGCCTTTGCTGGAGCAACGTTCGATGTCCCCCGGTACATTTGCCGTGGTTTTTGGGGCATTTGGACTGCCAAGTCATGTTTTCGAAGTCATTCGTCCCCATTCCACTTTTCCACGTTGCTAACAATGTGACCTTCCAACGCGATTGAACATCGTCTAGCGGATTCCAGCGTGCTGTGGTGATCCATTGTTAAGTGAACTATAAAGAGAATGCGGATGGCAGCCTGGTGATCGCAGGTGCTTTGAATGAAGGATAGTGTTCAAATCCGAACAGGAAATAACAAATTGGCGCAATTCATGTGTTTGCAATTCACATACACGTGTGGTTTGTGGATCATTGTTCGATGGTTGCTTTCGCCGATGACATGTGCATTGGGAATGCAAAGAAACAATGAAACCGATCTGAACAACATGTGAATTAATGCACATAATTCTTGAAAATTGTATGGGTTGTCGCCTTGGCTGAACATGTTTAAATCAAACAAAATTGGTCCGGATCATGAAATTTTCGTGTCGTCCCAATTTTGATTTGATTGTCCAGTGGCCTGATGTCATGAACACCTTCGGATCCAAGCACCTTCTTTGTGCAATTGGGAGTCTTTGGAAAACCTGCTTCACAAGGTTTAAGTCCTAAGACCAAGTAGTGGAGCCTGGGTTCACACAAGCCTATGGCAAAACAGCAAAGCGGGATGCGCACCGCAGGTTTCTAGCTGACGCTCAAGGGCCCTATGTCACGGCCAGATCAAATGGAGAAAAGCATGCAAATGCTGGCAAAATGTCACGGGAATTGCACTCCCCAAAATCTTAAATTGGTAAGAATCGAAGATTCGATCCTTCTCAGTTTCAGCCATCCGTATTCCAAGATGGCACGTAGCAAATGGGAAGGTTTTACCTTCGTCAGATGG
>Ga0126342_10010827_pt1 | contig 16325 bp, 12 predicted proteins | sample Cyp1metagenome_FD_92528 | JGI IMG/M metagenome (GOLD analysis project Ga0126342, IMG submission 92528) | Coral microbial communities from Lord Howe Island, Old Settlement Bay, Australia - Cyphastrea 1 metagenome | ecosystem: Host-associated > Invertebrates > Cnidaria > Coral ... | reverse complement strand
TAGACTACACCCGGAGGGTAGTAGTCTGGACTACACCCGTTGGGTAGTAGTCAAAGCAAAAGTGGAAGTATTTCCATTTGAGAATTGGATAAATAGGGATGCATGAAATTCTCACACGCAGTTTCCATTCCAAAAATTATGCGATTTCTATAACTGACTTAAGATGATTTAAGCAGCAAGAAAGGGACACTTTTCCACGCTGCTATGATATCCATATTTATGCTATAATGTCAACCCTGGATTAATAAACCATGGTTTATCAATTGTGGGGGTACCCTCCAAATAGTCACACTATGATACTTAAATGGGATCCCCCCAATTAAACAACATAGGGGTTTATTAATCCAGGGTTGACATTATATGATATGTAATGTACAAATAGATACGCTCCACTCTGGTAATACACATCAGTTCTGTTGTGACTAATTTTTGGTACTCCTCCAGCACGTCAAAAAGCATCAGTAGAATTCAGGCGTAACCGTCCAAAATCCGCATCATGCTATGGTTCTCGTTGTCTACGCACCTTGCTGTGGATTCATGTCTTATAACTGATAACATCTTATAACTATCATTTATTTTAATTGTATCAGTCTTTTATTAATGTCAAAAGATGTTGAATCCATATTTGATGGCTAAATCCCCTATCATGCCCCGGCGATTTTCTGGTCCCATTTTGAAGCCAGCAACGATCTTGGTGCCGCTGCGGTGGTTCGTAAAGTCCATGAACCTCAACATGGCCAAGCTGACACTGGTTGCGGTGGGTTCCAGTTGATAATTACACTCAGAACTGGAGTTATCAATAAACATCAATAAACGAGAGAAGTTTTACCTCAAATCAACAGTTGGTCAAATCTTTGTTGATATTCAATTACCACCTCAGAAACCCTATCATAGTGACTACTGTTGGATTTGAATTGTGGATAAATTCATCACTCCAGTTGAATACGTGACGCGGAGCCAGCAAACTTAGCTGGGGGAGCCACTTTGTAGACGCCCTGCAAAAGGTAGACAGCGTGAAATTTAGCATCTGGAGCCATGGTGTAACAGAACCTTGAGGCTATATCTAGTGGTGTCTCAAAATTTTGAACCCCCAAAACACCCAAGTCGTTTTACCATCCGTTATTCATTCAAGTTCCAGCTTTTCTTGGCTCACCAATTTTAGTTCCCATATTTTTGCAAAACTCAAGTCTTGCAGGTCCCAACCTTATTTTTCCCTGGTTCAAATCTCATTTTTTCCCAACCTGGTGCCCATCATCCGCCCCCCAATGGCTTCGCTTCAAGCAGCGGCACCAGCGCCCCTTCGCCATCCGATTCCTCCTCCAGATCTTCTTCAGCTCTGCGCTGCCAACCTCGGCCAGGGGATAGCTGGGAAGAGCATGGAAACATAGAAACACACATTTAAACACACATGGAAACACAAAGAATCCCAGAAATCTCTACAACATTTTTAAAACTACTCAAATATAAAAACATAATGAACCATGTCTGCTTTGGTAGTTGTAAATCAGGAAATCTAGAGCTGTTCTGGGAAGGTAAGGACTATGTGGATGTGTGATTTTTGAAACCCACCAACATGGCGGGATACTTTGGGCTTAAACAACTTGAAACAAGTCCTCGAACAAGAATGGGAAACTCTTCGCGTCGCTAAATCTCTGAAATAAGCCATTGATAAAACATGCCGTTCCCTGGAATCATCTGGTTTAATAAGTTTAATAGCACCTTGAAGGCCAACCAGTTGGGATTGTTTGGGATGTCAGGCCGTTGGGTATAGCTATAGGCTATAGAGGCTATAGAGGCTATACAGGCTGCATAGTAACATCGTAACCGGACTTCTCAGCAAGATGTGACGCTTTCAATGGTTTCCAGCAGCCTGTGGCTCGGTACTTTGCATGGTACAGCTAGGACTAGAATACCCACAGCCATCTAGGGTTGTCTGAACATCTGGCCCTTATGTCATTATTTGATGGCCAGGAGTTGTCTTCCCATTTTGAGAGAACCCCATCTGCATCGCCCCTGATGGCCCTGTGTTGCCGGACTGTAGTCCTTGTCTTTGTCAAAGGACGCCATCGCTGTAGGATATCGGCGAGAAAACCACATGCCATGCGCCCAGAGGAAGTTCTTAGCTGCTGGAGGTCGATCGTTGGAAAACAAGACCACATGCCACACACCCAAACCATGCCCAAACGGACAAACTTAGATAGTCTTCGATAGATTGAACATTAAAACAGAGAAACTAAGTATCTAAATTTAAATACGCGCGTATCTACGTGTTTGAACGAGAAGTCTTACATTGACTTTCTGGATGCTCAAGATTTGATTTTTGGGGTCACACATGGTCACACTTGATATTCAGAGTTTTTTTGGACTTTTGCCTGATAGCTAACCTTGGGTGATTAAAAAAGGGACTTATTACCTGATAGCTATATATTTAATTGGACCTTTATCATTCAAAAAGCCCAGATATTTGGGGTTTCAACAGCTGCCCAGGAAACTGACCCAGTCCGGGCTCACAGCCCAGTCGCTTCCAATGTGAAGTCTTCACCTCAAACGACTGGCGGCGATTCGCCATGGTGACAACCCGTTGGTGATTGTCGGTGCCATTGGATATCCGACCCTTGAAGCAATTCACTACAGATGGGTAAATAGCAATAGTTCAACAGCCTTTAATAAGGCCATTCTGGGAGAGTTCCCCTTATATACAAGCGTTTTTTTTTCAGTGATGTCGCGTGTTTTTCTCATGTCGATTCCTTCCCCATCCACAACCGTTGATTCTCAACGGAGCCCCCCCCGAAGCCGAGGAACTGAACAGCTCAGGATGTGCTGCCTGCAACTTTGGCATCATGGCAGCGAATTGGCTCTCCAGCCTCAGGTGATTTTGGGTCATGAGTCATGACACGTTGGTGCCGGCACAACAGGAACTGATCATAACAAACACAGAAAGAATGTCCTGAAGAAATATAGAAAGGCTGACATACTGGATGTGGATGTAAAGAAAATCAAGAGATTATACAGGTAAGTAAAAGGTCACTTGTACTGAGCTTTTAAAACATGGACTCTTGGGGTGTGTCTATCCTCCTTTTGGTTCAAACGATGGTAACATCCAGATCCAGAGTTGGGTCGCAAATTGCGTGACTTCTCCTGTGAGTAGAACAGGACGATCCAAATAGGAAAACATTGGGAAGCTATGAATAGATCAGATACCCTCTGGTAATTTAACATAGCTATTGAAAATGGCCATTGAAATAGTGAGTTTTCCCATTAAAAATGGTGATTTTCCATAGCCTTTTGTACAAATTACCAGAGGGTACCACATGGCTGAAACACTTTGATCTCACATGGGCAAAATCTTTGTTTAATGCTGCAGAACTACATTGCACCAATACATAGTTCATACCGCATGGCTTACATATGTTCAAAATTGCTCTTACCCCAAGAATAGGTTTGTTCAATGTTGACAAAAAAGCAACAAACATGGTCACATGGCTTGCATGATTCCCATGTCCACCTGGATCCCAGCTTTGTCCAGCACATATTAAGGGTAAGCCAAGCATCTCATGGTTTATCAGTTTATCATCAAGTTCCCGCAGGATTTTATGATATTTTATTGCCATGACTTGACTTGGGGGATACTTGGGGTATACCACATTTCTGACAAGCCAAAAGTTGTAGCAACTTCGATCATCCGTTGGCAAACACCACCGCTGTGGTCGCCAAGCAGCTGTTCTCGTTCTTCGTCCACCGCTGCACCCAAATTGGTCCCCGCAAGCATCGCGCCTTTGGCGTGCACCGTGAAGAACATATTGGACAACTGAGAGATACCCTCTGGTAATTTAACAATTTTCCCATTAAAAATGGTGATTTTCCATAGTTATGTTAGTTTACCAGAGGGTAAGTTGAAACATGCTCTTTGGCAACTTCCAAAAATCGATCGAACGTCTAGACATGTCTAGACGTCTGGAAATTATTAGCGTGAACCATGCTGCAATCAAAATCATCCTGGAAACGCACTTCTATCTGTTTGGGACCCCGAACAGTTTACAACTCACAACAATCCTCAAGGGCTGAAGGTGGTTGCTGAGAAAATCTGCGAGACACAACTCCTCAAAAAATCTGAATTTTGGATTGCCAACTCCCAACGCTTGCATTAAACAAGCACCCCGGCAGGATGCGGACCTACCCAGACGGGCTGCGCCTTGAATTTGCCCAATGAGGGAAGTGGATAACAACATGATAACAACTTTCACTATCCCCAAAAAATAGATACCCTCTGGTTATGTCAAACATAGCTATTGAAAATGGCCATAGAAATAGTGGATTTACCCATTAAAAATGGTGATTTTCCATAGTTATGTTAGTTTACCAGAGGGTAACTGAGGATATCACACATATCCATACATTTCCCACAATATATAACTAGAATTAACCAGGTCATAGCCATAAGTCTGAACCCTTCTGACCTGTTGGGGAAACGCAGCCCTGCGCCCAGTGACGCAAGTTCGCAGGCCACGACATAGGAGTTGGAGACTCACGTGGCAAGGCGGCAAGGTACACGTGCCTGGGTGGTTTGAAAAACCCAAAAGTTGCTGGTTGATGGGGAGAAATAGCCCGAAATTGGAGCAAATTATGGGGATATGATGAAGACATATCTACAAGATTCTACAAAAAAAAACCGGGTGGATTGAACTACGACTTGCGGCTTGCATAGCCACTTGACTAGCAACTCAGTAGATCTTTGTCATATCTTTACGACATATCTCACGATCCCAAAGTTTGGCTCATCAGCCCTTAAGGCCCTTTGTCGGAAACTCTCCGAAGTTTCGCCCAGGGGACGCGGGGTGTGTTGCATCCACACGCGCCGCCAACAGGTCCAGTAGGAAAACCCATTTGTCGCGAGCTTTGTCCTCGGGATTTTTCGCCATGCAGCAAGTGGAAATACTAGCTTTGTTGTTCAATCCACACTATGATTCACTATGATTTTGTCCAGAAATATGTGGAAATACTATAGTTTGTTCGTTCAATACGCAGACTATGATTTTGTGGATGATTCGAACTATTTCCTGATTTGTAATGATACACACAATATTGCATTTCTGCAAGAAATATGTGACACGATGAGGGGTCAATGTGGATGCAAATGGCTATGCAAAAACTCAAAACCCCAACGACAACCAACGCGTCCGTGGTTTCCTCTGGGAAGATCTTCAGGAAGGCTTCCCCCACAGGACTCTCGCGTGCGCGCTCTGCGCTGAGAACACAGCTCTGTGGAACCTGGCATGGATCGATGGCCAACGAGGATACCCAACAACTACAAGCGTAAATACTGAAAATATATTGGGGATACCTCTAAGCAAGAGTTAGGTGTTGATAGTTCTTGAATATATTTCGAGATAAACAATAAGGATATCCAGCATTTGAAACAACTAAGTCTAAATCTTCGGGGTGTGGGCATACCAGCTGCATGTTTCCACCGCACAGCTCATGGCTCCTCTTCGACCACCTGAAGATTCAGGTCTCCAATGACTTGACCTATATATATGTGATGGATCTGCCATCAACAAGCAGAAATAACAACATTGAACAACGATATATCATATTCATGGGATATTGTTGATGGGATAATGATCATGTATAGATGTTATTCATTGATCATATACCATTGATATATCATTAAACAACATTATCATATATTATCATATGGGATAATGATAACCAATGGGATATTATTGATGGGATAATATGGCAAGTCAGTGAGGATACATATATGATGTATGGTAAGTCTATGGCAAGTCATTGGGGTATGGGAGAAACCCACCTCGGCAATGACCTCGTCCACCTTGATCTTCTCTGTGGCGTAGACGCCACGCTCCTAAGGAAGTTGGGGTGGAGATGGGCGGATTTTCAGCAGCAAAAACTGAGGTTTGATATGTTTTGATATGTTTTGATCAGGAAACATTAGAGATTCTACCGCCAACAATTGTGTTCTATCAGAAAACTTTGGACATTTCAGCATGAAACATGGCTATGTTCTCAGGACACTGATTAACCTTTGGATGTTTCACCAAAAACTGTGGAGTACATTTGCAAAAAAATCATGGTGGTTTGACCAGCAACCATCCCCTCGTGTCCATCGATTTCTAGCTGATGTCGGGCTTAGCTAGCTCTCTTGAACCAAACTACTAAAATGATCAATGGATTGGCTTCAGGGAAAATTCACCTTGGAAATCCCCAAGATTTCATCATATTTTTAATATATTTCGCAATATTTCATCATATTTCAATGGGAAAATCCATGGTTTCCCCGTGGTTTTCCCCGTGGTTTCCGGATGTTTTCCGGTTGATGCCGCGCCTCGGCCGCCGTGGGACCGTCCTGGGCCGCCGCGATGCGCAGCGACCCAAGGCGGGCGCCCTGCGACTCCAACCAGCTGCGCAGCTGGCTGACGCACCTTGGGGCTGGAAATTTTGGAGGGAGAACCAATCAACACTATGGTCACTATGGTCACTATGGATTGCTATGGATCATGGATCATTATGGATTGCTATGGATCACTATGGATCGCTATATGGATCACTATGGCATGTGAATGGCAATGTCAATGGCAATATGAAGGAATTCAAGCAGCAAATAACTCACCATCTGTACCTTGGATTCACTGGGATTCACCATAAAACTCTGCTACTAATCATTGCAGAATTAACCATAGGAACAATTTTTGCAAAGATCCTGTGGTCGTAGAGACTCTGCAACATGTAGTCATTTTAGCTGTGCATGAATGATTCCACCATTTATCGTAAACAAATGTGAAGCTACCCAATGGTAAAAAATGTCAAGCCAAAGTCACCCTTCTCCTGCCAATCACGATATTGGCTAGATCTTAAGCTCTTCCTAGTCACGCAGCATATATTTTTTGGCTAGCCCTACCTGAATGAAAATGGCCAGAAGTCAATCTGTTGACCTCCCCTCCAACAAACTTTGACTCGAAGTGTGGAAAAGGATTGAAAACCGCACACGCCAGGAGTGGGGTTGCCCAGCAGGAACCCAAGACGAAAGCATATGAGTGATATTGACATGGATTCTATGATTCATAGATACCTGGCCAGTTCAATGTACGAGTATCTCCAACATCCTTTTCCCAAATTAATCACCTTACATCATCTTACCAAGAAGGGAAACAAAACAATTGAACCTCAAGCCCTAACTTGATGGTACCTCGATATCAACTGGTCCATTCTTGTCAGGTTGCACCCCCATCATTGCCATCTGAGTGGCTCCTCTTCAGCCATCAGATAGCAGCATGCACAGCCGGCATGCACAAGTCGACCAACGATGTGGCACGTGTCTGTTGGTGTTGGAATAATTTGAGATGCTGCCTGGATCCATTGCATTTACCAATCTGCAGTGGCTGCTCGTTGCAGGCCATTTACCAATCACCACTTCATTGTCTCCTACAGGTCTCAGTGATTCTTGGATTCCTGGCCTTTTATTTTTGGGGGATGAAGGAGGCACACACACACATTCCACTGCTGGACATTGGTGTGCGGGCCTACATGATAAAACAGGCTCTGCATGTTGGTGTTTCCAAAGGTCAGAATCAGCATGAATCAAACAGTTTGAAGGTCTGTTTCAAGCTGGGAAAGCCGGCTTTGTCTTGCAGGCAACTACAAACAAAATGAGACGGCCATCGCTGAATCAGATCAGTTAACACTTCAAACGTTGTTAAAAATTGAAACAAAGGACTGCAGTCTTGCGATCTCGGCGAACAAAATACATGTGTGGCGATCTAAAACTGGGTACACATAAACCGACAAGAAACAATTGGTCATTCTCTGTCCGACACCATCGGATTGTCAGGCCATGTCAGCAATGACTTGACTTTTGGAGTTCTTACATGTGGGGATGGGTCAAAACCTTGTACCCCTGTAGTTCACATCAAAATAGCTGGGATTTATGGATGTTCATCCCACTAAAAATGTATCTATAGGTATTGACCCATACCCATGTCAATGATGCTCAAGCTCAAACCTCATTGGGACCCAGATATTGGAAGGTCGAATCGGTAGAATCCTTCGTTTCAACAGGTCAGTTCCCCCCCAACAGATGTCGATGAGTCGACCATAACTGGTTGCTGGTTTTCACCATCCTGAAAAATGATGGAGTGAAAGTCAATGGGGTTGGGATGACATCCCATTAATATGAAATGGAAAATCATCCATTCATGTTCCAGTCACCACCAACCAGTTTTCAGATATTTAATCACAATTTTTAAGAACGGTAAACCATCTATTTCGACTAGGGCCATCTATTTTCCATGGCTGCATGGCTATGTTAGTCATAACCAGTTTTTTATGGCCATCTAAAGCCCAGTTTTCCTTTTTTTCACCAGCGTTTGTGCCATAGTTTTTGCTGCTTCATCCACCATTTCTCAACGATTTTTCCACCACCAGACCCCCTGCCTGAGGCCGGCAGCGCCGCCGGGCCTTTGCGCCACCTGACGGCACTGGCTTCTGGCAACCCTGGGTTCACCTTACAACGCCATATCCCGGTAGCTTTCCGTTTCTTTTAGACGTATATATATATATATAGAGATATATAAATAATATATATATATATATATAATAGAAATTAATATATATATATAATATATTATGTAGTAATATGTAGTATAAGAATATATATATATATATATGCAGTTGAATGGATTTACCCCATGTGCGGAATGGTTGGGTCTACTCTTGCGCATTTGCTGGTAGATACCTTGACATGCTACAGAAATGCTAAACAAAAAAAGACATATTACATTCAACATTCTACCCCCTGCGATTACAAGGGTTCATATGGCCCGTCGTCTTTTTACGCGTTTAAACTTGAATAGAATCCCCGTTCCGCGATTGGAAGATTGAGTTTCCTAAATGTGTGGCACCCCACAACCATTTTCTTCCCCAAACATCGGTTTACCCATCTGGACCATAGCTGCAGCTGGGACGTCGAGCTTTGCAACAGGAGCGCGTTCGCGAATGGTTGGGTCCTTTTCAGAGATTGAGGACAGTGGTGAAAATTCGGGGGATTCGATATGATTCGATCCATTTCAACCATTTCCCTCTGGTGAAAACCAAGAAGATCAGCTAAATCCACGTGTTGTCCAGGGGGTAAGCACGGTAAGCACCATGATCTGTTGCATTCCAAGCTCTTCGCTGGATTCCACCATGTTTGCACTTTTCCTGATTGTTTTCTAGTCAAAATCCAATCTTTCTTGCTTAAATCAAGTTTGATCCTAACCTTTGCTGGTCGAAAGCAAAACCATCTTGATTAATTGATTAACTCATATTAACTCACCATTTAAATCAGGTATAATCAGGTACGAGCAAGATAGAAATGCTGGTACTCACAGCATATTTTCCACTCCCCGCCTGTGCCGGCAAAGAGGCCTGCGCGGCTTGCGGCTCCGCAGCCCTCAGGGGCGCCTGCCACATGTAACCAGAGATCAAACAGGTGAAACCGGCAAAAAACCAACCGTCATTCTGCCACAAATCTGGTTAAAGACTGCAGATTAGCAACCAATTGGGCCATTTGAGATGGAAAAAAATGTTACATGGCGTGTGTAAAAAAACTTCATTTTTCAAATCCACGGATATACCGACTCTTCCAAAGGCATGTAATTTCATTGACCATTTACCAGTCAAATGAAGTGCCAAAGAAGCTACCAACTGCCCAACCAGCGTCACCAGTTTACCATTTGGAATCAGGCCCACCTCAGGTTCCACCCGACTGCCCTTTAGCCGTGCATAGCATAGGGCATTGCGATAGCGGCTTACGTCCTCTGAGTGGATTGATCCCCAAGTACCAAGAAACAAAGTGGTTCATTCGGTTCATTGCTTCATCCAATTTTTTAAGAAATTCCCGTCTTTTTTGGATCGAGGGATACCAAAGGTTTCAATTTACTCGCAGCTTTGTTCTTGGGAAATCTAGGGGAACACATTGAAGTCTACCTTTTAAAACTGGGTTGCCCTGTAAACTTTCCGCTGTGAAAGCGATTATAGGACATTTTGGCATGGGCCAAAACTACTTTACCCTTGGACGGTTCAATCATGAACATGATCATAGGCTTTACTTTTGACCCACTTATCGCTGGGCCTGCAAACCAAATAGCTACATAGTGAGTTGGCCATATATACTCCATGGTTCTTTCTTTTTCAAACGTACTGGGTAATGTGAAGGGGTAAACGAAGGTTGGCATTTCATACTTGGAGACAATGAGATTACTACTGTTATGTAGTACGAAACAGTTGGTAGCCCACATTGGATGAATGTAAATGGCAAAAGGCAAGAAAAACGGCTACTGGAATGCCCAAGTCAAACTAACACCGACCAACATCTGTGTATCTCGGGATCCAGGCTGCGATGCGCCAATCATAGTTTAGGTCTTCGTACTCCACGACGTGAGACCATGCTTTAAGTTGTTTGGCTGCTTCTTACAAGTGCTGACCTCGAACTTGAAAGTTTTGATCTAACATTGTATACCTTATCACTTGAAAGTTTGTGTGTTATCATTATATAACTTTGTGGTTCTCTGGGTGCTCCATTTTGCAGCCTTGCCCCAAGAGGTGAAATCAGATTCCACACAGAAACACATGTCGTGGTTTATTGCTCCCCGGCTAAAAGTTTGACCTTACTAGGATGTGTGGCAAAACATGGCAAAACTCCTCAAGTCAAACCATCCAATCTTCGCAAATCAAGGTAATGCGGCAATCCATTCACATAAACAACTATAAATAATCATCAAATAGAAATGAACCATACAGGATGGGGCCCCCAAGATAGCGTTCAGTTGCCTTATTCAGTTGCCTTATAAGTGGCTTAGCTATAGTTTATGGTAGATATAACTATAGTTAATGGATGTTATATGGATGTTAATGGGGTTTCTAAACCACCAAACATAACCAAACCAAGAAACATAAGTGGGCACCATCCTGTACAATTCAAGAAAACACTGGCTTCATCGCGCATCCTTGGCTTCATCGCGCCAGCGCTGGCGACGGCCTGTCGGCAGCGCTGGTCATGGATGATTTGGGTTCCATTAAGTCCTGTTACCCTCTGGTAAACTAACATAACTATAGAAAATCACCATTTTCAATGGGAAAATCCACTATAAATGGTCATTTTCAATAGCTATGTTAAATTACCAGAGGGTAATCATAATTAATGGGCCCTCATTAATGGTCCCTGTGAAAATTAACAGTCCTGTTAATCCTAATTAAGTCTGGAAAATCATGATTCTTAATGGGTTCCTCATTTCCCAGATTACAGGCCCATGATTTTTGATTGACCCATGAAGAATCATGGCTGATCTCCCAATACTATTCCGAGAAAGTGGTGAGTTCTGAAGGGGACCTGCCTATTTCATTCCTCCAAATAACATTTGGGTTTGTCTCATGTGGGATCCAGATTGGCTCACTTGAATGGGGACAATGATCCTAAACAACGGGTCTTGGAGGATACACATTTTGAGAAAACCCTCTAACGATCCATTTATAGCTGTAACGAGGATGACGTTCTTCTCCAATGACAACCTTTGTAGCTTCAGAGGGGTTGAACGCCCCAACCAAACACCTGTCAGATTTGCGCCGAAAACCAAATGTAATGGGGATGGATAGATTATATGGTTATATCCCCATACATGTACGTGCATATAACATTATATAACAATATAACCTGGTTATGGGTAAATTATAATATTTCACTAACCTGAAACAAGGTCATTTAGGGATAGTCACCCTTACTAACCATCATTCCCAGTGAGGGAGAACAGTGAGGTCGTTCTAATTTACCCATATATATATACTTTTCTATGTCCGGTTGTTGTACCATCCCCTGAAAAATTGAACCATCCTGAAATCCGACCATCCCGATAGGAAAGAATTGTCTGCCAACCACCTACTTGATCTATGCAAGGCAGGGTTGAAATGTTAGTTGAGGGGAAGGTAAATAAATATGTATGTGTATATATAGTTATATATCAACATGTGTTTTGTACTACATATCATCTGGATATTCTAGAAACCCTCAATGATGAATATACGTATACATGTGTACAGCATCCCCCAAAAGATAGAACGCAAACGGAAACCTGAGAATTCTGATGGAAAACATCATCGACCGTTTTCATCCTGAAGATACGATGCGGCATCTTTTTTGGGCTACTAAGTTCATATTATATTATGAAGTTATATGAGATACTAGTAACATAAATATCCTATATACATAGTTTCCATATATATATATATAATTATATATATATATATATAATTATATATATAGTATTTATGATGTATAACCCTCGGTTAATCAACCACGACAATGGGAAATCCCCTCTAAATGAGGGGTTTTTATGGACAATCCATCAACCTTCAGATGTTCCATCACCGTCGACGAAAAAAAGCACTGCAGATCCCGTCCTGCTCCGCAGAGGGAGCGCAAGAAGATGACGAAGGCCACCAAGTGAAGAGAGAAGCTGCAGCGCAAGGGCCAGGGCCTCGGACCAGGACACCCAATGAAGGCCGTCCCAAGGGCAGGAGCGACGTCCGAAGGGAGCGATCTCAGCTGCCCACGAATTTTGCAGGAGCTTCTCGGCATCGCCCCAAACCTCGACACTGCAGCTATGAGCTATGGCAGATTGTTATGAACTGATTGTGTACTTATGAATATATTTATATATATACACACATACATATATATTTATAAGTATATGTATAGATCTATGCAGGGATAGTTTGTCTATCTATCTATCTATCTACCTATCTATCTGTATCTAAAGTTCGTACACTTTATGTACACTTTTGTATCTCTTGAAATCGATAGTATGGATTGGTTTTCTGGATTGCAAGTACCACCAATCCGTTGGTACGTAGAATTGGGAGGATCAAGAATATTCTGCTATTATTATATTGCTCCAAATAAAAAGGATAACTTTATCATCAAAATCTACAAGCAACACGTAGACTTGGTTAGCACATCGAACATTTTTTTGCATCCAAATAGAAATTAAACGATAGTGAGCAGCCGCAACTTCTTGTATGGCCTTTGTGCCAATATTCCATAGCCCTATATTTTTACAGATCCACGTTGTGAAAGCCTATAATCACTCTTGATTCTGGCTGGACCAGCCAGACTATTTCAAGCAAGGCCACAGCTGGTGTCATTGGAAAAGAACCGTCTCTCCCTTTCCATAGTCTCAATTGTTGTTTGGACGTATTCTTCTGTTTCCAAGGAAAGACCCCTGGTGTTTCCCAAAACATGATGCATATTATCTTAGCGTGACAAAGCATTGTTGGAAACGTTACCCAGGCAGATTGATGACAACAAATCAGCCCATCCACCAGCATTTTACTCAGGTTTTATCCACAAGATCAACTTGGAAAATCCAAGGCCCCTACGCCGCCCGAGATTAGAGCCGCAGGCCTCAGAGCAGGGAATGATATCATGGGAATAAGTCGTGAATTACTCTTGTCATACTTGTTGTGATATAATTCCATAAAATTCCCCAATTATCAGATTCATTTACCAATCCATTTTGCCATAATAACTGTGAATTCACAGAGAATTGTTATACTAGTCTTAAAATAAAAACAGGGGATATATGACTAATGGTCCCCTAATCATGTATATATGCATATACCCGTACATGTCATGTATGGTATATGTATGCATATGCATTGACACGACTCAACCTAATGTAAGGAGCAATTTATGTTTTCCATAGGAGTCATTTATGTATACCATTGTATAAATATGGTTATATCCCCAATGGTATACATATTTATATATAAGGATCACTATATATATATATAAATTATATATATATATATAATACACAACATATATAGTATAATATATATAATATATTATATATAATATATATAATATATATATATATATATATTATAACTATGTTACCTAACGTAAGGATCACTAGTCATCCCGTTATATCCCCAATGGTTACCCCTGGAAGACACCTCTGGGCACCCGGCAGAAGGCCTTCCGCCAGCTTCTTCGTGGCCTCCGGGAGGTAGTCATGGATGCACTGATAGGCATATGAGGAAATAACATCTTTACACACACACACATATATATATACACATATATATGTAAAGGTATATATATATATGTATAAATATGCATAGGTATATATATATATATACATATATGTAAATGAATCATGAGAATCTAAGAGGTGGCATGTTTTGAATATTTTGAGACACCACCATATATATATATAGCTATGAAACCCTACTGAATCCAATGGAAGCTATAGATTGTGAGTTCAGCTCCTGCTAAAATCTGCAGTGCTGCTGCCACAGGTGGAGGGGAAATCTAGAAATGGATTCCATTGGGGAGAAAGCCACAAGAACTGTTTGAATCGATTAACCGTAGATGACAATTTAGATTTATATTCGGATTGCCCCAACATAAGCCAAACATATACTATATACTATATATATAGAGTATATATAGTATATATATATGCTATATATATACTATATATATACTATATATATATACACTATATATATACTATATATATATACACTATATATATATACTATATATATATATACTATATATATACTATATATATATATACTATATATATATACACTATATACTATACTATTTTGGACCCTTGGCCACCAATCTCTTCAACATCACCAAGCGCGTCTCTTTCCGGCTCCTCCTCTCCGTGAAGGCTCAGGATGAGATCGCCCATCAAGGCCCAAACCAACAAGGGTACCCTGGCTTCAATGGATCCGTGGTAGTCCCTTGATGGGCACCCCAAAATTGGGATTTCGCTTTGGGTAAATACTGGAAAGGGATGATAAAGCATCAAACACTTGTTGTCAGAACCCACGTCAGGGTCATAGGGTTACACGACATCCAGTGAAGTTCGTTGCAAGTCACATGTTTTTTCAATGGGTCTCCAGGACAAGAGACGCGACAAGACATGGTCCGTGCAGGCCTTTCTTTATCACAAGATCCTGGGGTTTTTAAAACTCGCCGGCAATGCAACAAAGGCAACCACATAATCCTGGCTTCAAGGCGACGAAGCAACAAGGGAACTGGCTTTCCATCAGGATCTTCTAGACCTCAATTCGTTGCACCTTGCCTCCCCATGGATACACATAGCTCAACAAAACCGCTTCCTCCAAAGCACCAAATAGTTTCTGCAGTTATTTTTCACCAACTAAGTATATGGAGGTTTCCTGAAATAGGGGTACCCCCAAATCATCCATTTTTGTTTGGGATTTCCCATTCAAAATCATCTATTTGGGGGTAACCCCATGTCGACAACGTCAATCCAGTCGGAGCCGCAACGCGGCGTAGGCCACCAGTGTCTTGACCTCGGAAGTTCAACACTGAGGCTTACTGGATTCGTATGCCACATGGATGGGGGGTATGGATGGGTAAGATAAAGTATATATATATATATGTATATATATATATATGTATAATATATATATATATATAATATATATATATGTATAATAAATATATATGTATAATATATATATATATATCTTACACAGAGTAGAGTCTATCTACTGGAAAATTATTATGCATGTAGCCGTATGATGGATCTTCGAAAGTTAGGTATTGGGTAAGACTGAAGTTGAGGGGCAAAAGGACATAAAAATACATAAAACCATACCTACTGGAAACATCAGCATCGCGCCCATGGACTTTGGTCACTGGAAATTGCTTGCAATACAAGTATATATACAATATATCTAGGTTTTTTTTCTATCACTTGTAAATAAATACACTATCATCTACCTCATCTCAAATATCTGAGATACAAAACATAGATATATTAGATATATTAGATATATCAGATATATGAGATATACTAGATAGATGACACATATTTCATATATCACACCATCTTAGATATCTTATATTCATACATTATATATTATATCTATATATCGATATCTTACATACATACACCTACAATATCTCAGATATCTCACATACACCACTTCTCATCCCCTTTTTTCGGCACCGACCGTGGCACACCTTTCGCCACGGCACTGAGGTGTTCAAGACCTCCGGGGGCTCTACGATGACGGGCGGCCGCGGCACCTCGGACGAAACATCGCTGGCGCAATGCCAACAGCAAACATATAGAGAGATGGCCTACAACATAGAGATTAATATGGTTTAATATGGTTTAATATGGTTTAATATGGATCAATATGGTTTAATATGGTTTAATATGGTTTAATATGATTTAATATGGTTTAATATGGTTTAATATGGATCAATATGGTTTAAT
>Ga0126342_10010826_pt1:2500-16326 | contig 16326 bp, 17 predicted proteins | sample Cyp1metagenome_FD_92528 | JGI IMG/M metagenome (GOLD analysis project Ga0126342, IMG submission 92528) | Coral microbial communities from Lord Howe Island, Old Settlement Bay, Australia - Cyphastrea 1 metagenome | ecosystem: Host-associated > Invertebrates > Cnidaria > Coral ... | reverse complement strand
GTGGAGTGTAAAGTGTGGAGTGCGAAGTGTAAAGTGTGGAGTGTAAAGTGTCTAGAGTGTGGAGTGAGGAGTGTAAAGTGTAAAGTATTGAGTGTAAAGTGTCAAGTGTGGACTGTAGAGTGTAAAGTGTGGAGTGTAAAATGTAAACTTTAAAAGTGTGGAGTGAGGAGTGTAAAGTGTAGAGTGTAAAGTGTAGAGTGTAAAGTGTGGAGTTTAAAGTTTGGAGTGTGAAGTGTAAAGTGTGGAGTGTAAAGTGTGGAGTGTGAAGTGCAAAGTGTGGAGTGCACGGTGTGGAGTGTAAAGTGTGGAGTGTGGAGTGTGAAGTGTAGAGTGTAAAGTGTAGAGTGTAAACTGTAGTGTGGGGAGTGTAAAGTGTAGAGTGTAAAGTGGAGTGTAAAGTGTCGAGTGTGGAGTGTAGAGTGTAAAGTGTAGAGTGTAAAGAGATGTAAAAAGTGGAGGGTGGAGTGTAAAGTGTGGAGTGCAAAGTGTAGAGTGTAAAGTGTGGAGTGTAGAGTGTGGAGTGTTGAGTGTAAATTGTGGAATGTAAAGTGTGGAGTGTGAAGTGTGAAGTGTGGAGTTTGGAGTGTGGGGAGTGCAGATTGTGGAGTGTAAAGTGTGGAGTTTGGAGTGTAGAGTGCGGAGTGCAGAGTGCAAAGTGTGGAGTGCGGAGTGTAAAGTGTGGAGTGTAGAGTGTAAAGTGTGGAGTGTAAAGTGTAGAGTATAAAGTGTGGAGTCCAGTGTGGAGTGTAAAGTGTGGAGTGTGAAGTGTAAAGTGTGGAGTGTACAGTGCGGAGTGTAGAGTGTGGAGTGTAGAGTGTGGAGTCTAAAGTGTGGAGTGTGGAGTGTAAAGTGTGGAGTGTAAAGTCTAGTGTGGAGTGTAAAGTGTGGAGTGTGAAGTGTAGTGTGTGGAGTGTGGAGTGAGTGTAAAGTGTGGAGTGTACAGTGTAAAGTGTGGAGTGTAAAGTGTAAAGTGTGGAGTGTAAAGTGTAGAGTGAGTGAAGAGTGCGGAGTGTAAAGTCTAAAGTGTAAAGAGTGGAGTGTGGAGTGTAGAGTGTAAAATGCAAAGTGTGGAGTGTAAAGTTTGGAGTGCGAAGTTTAAAGTGTGGAATGTAAAGTGTCTAGAGTGAGGAGTGTAAAGTGTAAAGTATTGAGTGTAAAGTGTCAAGTGTGGACTGTAGAGTGTAAAGTGTAGTGTGGGGAGTGTAAAGTGTAGAGTGTAAAGTGTAAAGTGTGGAGTTTAAAGTGTCGAGTGCGGAGTGTGGAGTGTAAAGTGTAGAGTGCAAAGTGTAGAGTGTAAAGTGTAGAGTGTGGAGTGTGGAGTGTAGAGTGTGGAATGTAAGGCTTGGAGTGTGAAGTGTAAAGGGTGGAGTGAGGAGTGTGGAGTGTAGAGCGTGGAGTGTAGAGTGTGGAGTGTGGAGTGCTGTGCTTGCCACACAAAAACGACTTTCGACGCGTTATCAAACAGGTTGGAATGTCACAAAGTGCCGCGCCTGCCACGCAAAACGACATGACAACCTGCTTTGGCACCTTTGAAGAGGAAAGGGTTTGCAGCTTCCCCCATAGACACGGCAAGGCCACAGGAAAACCAGAGACTCGAGACGAGACATGTGAGAGCATCAAAATTCGAGACTTCCTCCAATTTTGACACTTTGTAGCTTCAAAATCGATGTTTTCCCATGAGATTTCCTTAGAACCTCTAAATTTGCCACCTCAAAATTGATGTTTCGTGCAAGGATTCCGTAAATTTTCAGCACATCTTACAAAATGCCACGCCTGCCACGGAATTTCCACCTTGTCGCCACTTGACGCAGCCCTGACAATGCGATTCGCAAAAAAATACGCAACACGACACGTCTGAAGCGCTGCGCCTGAAATTAAACGATTTTCGACACGCCACAAAACACGTCTGAATGTCGCGAAGTGCCACTCCTGCCACACGAAACGAAGCAACGCTATATGTTAAACCTCCAAAAGTGACCCCCTTTGCAGAACTTACCATTGGCACGGCCATATGGGGATCGCGCGGACGGTTGCGGACGGTTGCGGACGGTTGCAGACGGTTGGGCAACGTCGAGCGAACACACCCTCAACCCCCAGACTCCCAGAGTGAAACGGGAACCCTTGCTACGCATTCGGGAAAAAGCAGCATTTTACTTTTTAAAAAAATACATTTTCTTGCAAGTGCTCTGCATTAGTAAATATGTTCACTGGTTGGTGTTCGCCATGCTTAGGACATGGTGGAACCACAGGTGGCTGGCACGCCAGTGCCATGGCATGCCATGGCGAGAGGTCTGAAATAGTAGAGATCTGGGTTTCCAGTGATGAATGGAGGAAGCTAACATGCATGGTTTGCTAAGTTGGTTTATAACGGTATAACGTCAATGTAACTGTTGGATTAGGGGTACATATATCGAACTCGTTAATGGGGATATGGGGGTCGCCAACTTACAACTGGGTGGCACCACCTTGAAGGAACCATGAGTGTCTATATTTCCTATTCAATGGGGAGCCAGCTGGAGCTACGGATTGAGTTTCCCAATCATATGATAGCGATAATTAGTATATAGTAATGTCCGATTTGTATATAGTATATCACATTTCCCTATCACAATCGCATGATGATAGATGATGTTCGATTATTGGATTTGTGTCATGGAAACATCATGGAATGCAATGGGATGTATTGCAATGTACTGGGATGTAATGAATGCATGAACATATGTATGTATATACACACGTATACTAAGTATGTATATATGGGTATACATGGGTATACACGTATCTGTATGCACACAGAAGTACAATACATTGGGAAAGGTTATACAGCCAAGAATATGTGTTATATATATATGTGGGAATATGTACTATACATATCCTATATTTATAGCCAGAACGCGGTTCTGCACAAATAGGTGCTTTCGGACAGGTTAATAATGGGGAAACGCCCAACCATTTTGAATGCCAAAATCATTCATACCCAACCAAAAAGAAAAAATAGCAAAACAAGCACTCAAGCACTCTCTTATCACTTGTTTGAGCACCTCAGAGTAACCATGGGAGTCGCCTCCTCTTTTCCATCACAGGAAAATGGACGAAGTTCTCAGCCTCCGTGTGCTCTGAGGTGACCCAAGCAGCTATGCAGCCGCGTGTGGAACTACCGGGGAAGCGCAAGAGTTTGTTGATTGGGATGCCTGGCCAATGGGATACAACCATCCTGGCCAATCCGGGTTGTTTCATGCTGTCTCCTGGTTGTGGTATGAGTGGCTCCCAGTCATATGGGGGTTTCCTAAAATAGGGGGAACCCCCAGTCATCATCCATTTTAGTAGGATTTTCCCTTATAAAACAATCCAGCTATTAGGTACCCCATTTATGGAACCCCCCATATCTTCGGAGATTTATCCCCAAAAACATGTTCATTTTTTGACTCAGGATGAGTTTCATTAGAACTTGGACGAACCGCCTGGCGACCGGTGCTGAGGATTAACTACTTCGGTACCAACAGTCAGTTGAACGGCTGCATCGCGGACGTGAAACGTATGAGGCCACCAGCTAGTCATGGTAGCATCATCAAATAGGTGATGTTGCCTGCTTGGACATGTTTTTTCATTCCACCTATAAATGGTTCTATAACTTAAGAGTACGTTCATCAAATCACATAATATGTTTCTTGCAAAACAAGCCAAAGTGAGTGTATCTAGGCTCATGTTACGCACAGACCCTGTGGTTTGCCAGAATATTGTTTAAACTGCGTTACGAACTGACAGAATAGTGTAAACACCAATGGTTTTTTAAGAGATGAAATTGTGTTGACGAAGTTGAGCATGGCATTGCGGCTTGGCAAGAGGGCACTGCGGCTATCAGGGTTCATTCGAGGTGTAAATGACATACAACATCCCCCACTCCCCATGGAACAATTAACCATACCGCAAGTAGGATTTCATGTAGGGGTTGAACAAGATATCAAATCTTCCAACCCCATAGAACAATTAACCAATCTTTAGGTTGATGGCTGGGGAGGGACAACAACATCAACATCAACATCAACAACAACAACAAAACAACAATATTTAAATAACAACAATATAATTATATAATAACAACTTGGAAGGTGCTAAATCATGCGCCCGCAGTTTCGGCTGCTGGTAAGTAGTTCTTACGAGGACCAGGAGGTCGCGCGCTTATAGCGCCCTAGGCGCCAGCCAAAAAGTGCTTTGACCGGACGGTGGTTTACGGTGTGGATTCGGTGTTTCTATCCTTACCCCCGGACGGAACTTGTAGCCATGTCGGAACACCAAAGACAGCTTGATGCAGCCATGTTTGAAAGTCCACGAAGATCAGATAGCCCTAAAAGAGCGAGATCCAACATAGGCGGGGCCTATAGTGATGAGGCACTGATTGACAGAGTTTTTGGTAGCAATGTCCCTGCAAAAGCGTTTGCTGAAGTGAAAGTGGTGGTGAAAAATTCGCTGCGGCCATTGGAAAATTGTCAGGAGCAGTTGTTAGAAAGGAGAAGGCTAACAAGGATTTGGAAGAGCTCACCGCTGCTCGCTACCCAGCATGGGTACGCCCATTTCTTCCTGGCACATATGTTGTCCTGCAATCTCCTTTGAATGCTGCTGGCGGCTTTGGGTAGGTAGAGGTTTGAAGTAGTGACTAAGTAGTGCTTCATCAAGTCATCACTAGGCAGGATGCTTTGGCTAAAGTACACCTTGCAGCTGCTACCTTCTACAAACATGTGGACATTGAGATTTTAGACGAATACGCCCAGGAGCTCAAAATCCAAACCGCCTATGATGCTTTTGTCGCGGAAGCGGAAGCATGTGCTCCAGCCAGCCGACACCATACAGCAGTGCAGTCTCTAGGGATTTCTCTGCCACCTGGCTTGGAAGCTCCCGTGCGAGTCTCTAAAGAAAAGGCCTTGGAGTTATACATGGGCGTTGTGAAGAAGCTTGCTGAGAACAAGATCCAGAAGGAGGCAGAGGATGAGAGAATGAGGTCACAAAAACAGGGTCTTAAGGAAGCAGTGGAAAACGCTAACCCAAGAGACCTGTTTGACCAAGCAGTCCGACAAGTACTTCGCTTCGAGACACCACATCGGCATTATCCAGTTCACATGTTGCCTACGTGCTTGCCTACCTGGGCGTGCCTGCAGCTGAGTGCTTAAAAGGAAAAGGCAAAGGCAATGGAAATGGCAAGGGCCAAGAAACCGACTGAGGAAAGTTAGAACCAGCCCCAACCAACAGCCACAGCCAAAAAACGAAGTGTCCCGGGGCGCAGGCCCTGGGGACAACAGCAGCCAAGTGCACAATAAGGGAAGAGCAAAGGCAAGGGCAAAAATCACACAGGTGGAAAAGGAAAAAGTGGGAAAGGTTCCAACAGTGGAAAAGGAACCACAGGAAAGCGGAAAGGAAAGAGTCCTGGCCGGACATGGTAGTGAGGCATTTTCGATTCCTGATGAGAGGCGCATCACTGCAAGATTGGCTTGGGCTTTTCAGATACCAAGACTTTGCCAAGCAAGTTTATGTCTTGGACCAGAAGTGCATGACAGTTTTTCACCCTTTTGCCCCCTTTGAGGTGCCCAGTTGCTTTAGAGCTAGAACTCTCCCTTGGCATGTTGTTATGCTGCTTGGGAAGTATCACCGGAAGCACATTGTCCATGGAAAGCAACTCCCTCGAGTTCAAACCGCCATGAGAAGTGAGTGATTTTTTGGCACGGCTGAAGTGGCAATGGCTGAGGAGGAGATTCGGGTCGAGTTCTGAATGTGAAAGGTCTCGTTGTCAACAACAACCCCCTCCTACGTGGCAACTGCTGCCAGAACTTCAGGTGTGGTCGAACAAGTTTGCCCGCACAGTAGAGCGCACTTTGAAGCGCGCAAGAGCACTTGCTGGCCGTTCATGCAATTTGGGTGCCAACACCGTCCCTGTCAAAATTGAGGCACCCCGCTGGATACAGCAATCTTTGTGGGTTCCACTTCCTACTGACGAGGATGGCGGGTACTGCCTTGTAGAAAAGGCATTGGTGCAAGAAGCCCAAGAAAGCATTTTGGCCAGATCGTGGTACGAACGGATACATGTGGAAATAGCTGTGTTGTACCAAGCAGCGTGCATTGCATATAGGAAGTTGGCAAACCAAATTGCGAGCACTACGGAATGCCTTGCCTTGTATTCGCAAATTTGCAAATCATTGATGGGGTGCCTGCGCAAGGATTTGCCTCGAAAACTTTCCCTCACCGTGAAGACCCACAAGCCACCGGGAGAAATTTCGCTCAGGAACCTTCATGTGGGAGGGCCGCAACCATTTGGTGGTCTCAGCGCTTGGCTCAACATACAATTGGACAAGGTGCTGAAAAGGTTGCCTCATGTGATGACCAGCACGCATGACCTGGCGAATAAGTTGCAGCAGGTGGAAATCGACTTTCCTATAGGGCTGGGGAGGATTGACGTGAAGGATTTCTTCATGAGTGGCACTTGCACTGACTTTGTCACATGTGCGGACTTATTGCCTCTGAAAGAAAGACAGAATGTGGTGGATGCAATCCAGTTTTTGTGCAACCATCAGTTTCTTGTTGCGGACGCAGTGCCGCATACGTTGTGGCAAGTGAAGACTGGCACAGGCGTGGGCTTGATACATTCAAGCCAACTGTGTGACTTGGCATACTACATGCATGCAGAGCACCAGCTGGTGGACACCACTGCGCTGGCTTTTTTTGGTGTAGCAAAGTGCTTGAGGTTCAGAGGTGACATACTGATTTTGTACAATGCCGAGAGCAACCAGCTTGCTAGATTTGCCCAGTTGCTGAAATGCAAAGCCCGGTATGTGCAAGTGCAAGTGGAGAGTTTCTCAGAAGAGACGGCGGTGGTGCTGGATCTTCATGTGCATGTTCGCAAGCACAAACAAGACAAGTGGTCCCTGGAATTCTTTCCGCATTTCAAGCCGACCAGCCTGCAAGTACCACCTAGTTGTAGTAGTTAACACAACCCTAATATTCATGTTGCATGGCCTTTTAACCAGCTCCGTAGACTTGCTAGCCTTTGCTCGAATGAGCGAAGGTGTCAAGAAGTCAAGAAAAAAGTGTAATTGAAAAGATTTCAAGACGCTAGGGAGCCTTTTTGTTTAGATAGTGCCCTCCACCAATATAACCCTTGGCCCGTCAACCAAGATGTACAGCGCAATGCTTTTTATCTTTCTAGGGATAGGAAGTGGTTGGTGTTGCCGCACCACCCAATTTGGAATAAGAGTGGGTTAAAGTCTGAAATCATGAAAATCGTGAATTCTGATTTGGCCCGCCGGTTGTGGGGTATTTGTTTTTCCCGTGACCCACCTGAAGTGGGAATCGCGTGGCGCAATGGAGGACCTCCGGGTAAATTTGTGTTTTGTGACACAGCCAATCTTTAGGTTGATGGCTGGGGAGGTGGGAGGACTAACAGCAACAGCAACAACAACAACAACAAAACAACAATATTTTAATAACAACAATATAATAACAACTTGGAAGGCGCTAAATCATGCGCCCGCAGTTTCGGCTGCTGGTAAGTAGTTCTTATACGAGGACCAGGAGGTCGCGCGCTTATAGCGCCCTAGGCGCCAGCCAAAAAGTGCTTTGACCGGAGGATGTTTTACGGTGTGGAAGTGCGTGTATCTAGGCTCATGTTACGCACAGACCCTGTGGTTTGCCCGCGGACTGACAGAATAGTGTAAAGACCAATGATGTTTTAACAGAATTGTGTTGACGAAGTTGAGCATTGCATTGCGGCTTGGCAAGAGGGCACTGTCGCTATCAGGGTTCATGTGGGGTGTACATGACATACAACATCCCCAACCCCAATGAACAATTAACCATACCGCAAGTCACTGTCATTGTCATCGCCATCTTCATCATCAGTGCCGGGCAAACCATAGGGTCTTGCCGTAGTGCTAGCAAAAACCACCCAACTGGAATGATGGTTAGTTTTAAATATACCACTAACATGGTAACATAATTACATACCATACCGTTTTTGTATTGGAATACAATGCCATATATCATGCTTGAATATTACAATAACCCATGATCTATCCCCCGTCTCCGTCTCGCAGAAAGGCCTGTGCTGGAGCAACACGGCTTCCCCTCCGACAAAAAGCACCAGATGGTTCTGCTGGATGATCCCAGCTGGGATGCCATGCGGCGGCCAACCCTGCAGAACATGCGCAAGGCGCTGGGGTTGGGAGGTGAACAAGAACGGGTACCCACTGGTTCTTTAAATATCGTTTTTTTTTAAGGTGGTGAACCAGCCAAAATGGAGGTTTCATGGTGTTTCAGAAAGGGGGTTACTCTCTAGCCAACTAACATAGCTATGGAAAATCACTCATTTTCGTGGGGTAGATCATGCATTTCCAATAGCTATGTAATAAACTACCTAATCCACATAAGTCCACCATTTCAATCCGTTTAAATCCACCAGGTGGTTCCATATCGCCAGCTGGCGCCAGGCCATTCGCTGGCTCACCTGTGATGCCAAGACAGGACGACCACATTTTGGTGACATCGATATATTTGTTGGGCATCTAAACGGCACCAGAAATAGAACAGGAATAAATTTCCATTTGTTTACTTTGATTCTTGTCTATTTATTCTATTTGCATGGTAGTTACTGCGGTATGTTACTTTTCCACATTGGGGGATACTACAGGTTGGGAGACGTGACACGTTCCCCTGATGATCCTAATGGTGAGCGAACATGATATTGTTTTTGGGGCCTTTGTGTTTTCAGATTCAGTTGCGTCCTGCCGTCCTGCTGCAGGTTGCTTTCAATCTTCGTGCACGGTAGGCGTTTCAAATGAGCAGCAGCAACACTGACAAATTACCTGAAGAAAAAACACAGTCTGTTCAGACCAGCCACTAGTGGGATCACTGGAGATGAAGTGAAACACATGTAACTTGCTCACTCTATTTACCAATCTGGTTTGATCCTATACGCCAGTCGTTCCACCAGTCCTCAAGCCGCCGCCATGGGGCGGTTGAGCGAAGTGTCGGCGAGTTTGCTGGGTCCTGGTGACATCAGTTACAGCTCGCAGCTCGTTTGTGGAACGGGGCAGCGTTGGTGGAGCCACGCTCTTGGGAAAGGTGTTCGGTGTTGGGTGGTCAGTGCTGAAATCTGAAGATGTTTCAAAATGGTGCGATGTTTGCTTCCATGGCTTCGGAATCTTTTTGGTCATAGGCGGATAATAATATTTGGGAACCACCCTTTCTCTACTTAGCTTTGTGCCAGTTGCCTGATCTCTCTCAGTTCGCCCTAGGTCCCAAGCAACAAAGTGGTGCTTGGACGTTTCGGACACTTTTCATCCACCCAGTGGATCCAAGTGGCATTCTGTCCTCAGCAGCTTCCTCAATGGTCACAGTCATCACCGACCTCGTCATGCCCATGTTCTGGATGCCTCCCCGCACCATGGACACCCACACCACGGCCATGGTGCCCGTGGCCGTGGGACGCACCACGGTTACCACGGCCATCGGGGCCACAGCCACAGGCGCCACTGGGGCCGAAGTCACTCACCCCATGGCCATCGCCATGGTTTGGGCACGCGAAGTCCAAGAGGACATCGAGGACATCACTTGAGAGCCTTGGCGGCAGAGATGTTGAGTAGCTCGCACCAAATGGGCAGTTTCTTTGGATTTTGGTAAGGGCAGATCATTCTGGCAAAGCTTCATAAAACCCGGATTTGGAATGAAGCATATCGAATCTGCACATCGGAGAGTTTGGGTGAAATTGTCATTCCCATGCAGCAAGGTTACTTGACATGTTGTTGCTCCCAGCGATGGGCATTTCGCTGAGAAAATTTGTGGGTCACTGAGTCACTGGCCCTTGATCTTTGTAGCCCATGTTCACAACAGCAAGGAATGAAGCACGCAGCACCCGGTCATCATAGGGCTTGGCCTTCCCCATTGACCGAAGCCGGCTTTGTGGTCACTTGCCCTTATCTTCAGCGATTCTTTCTTGTGCTTGGGTTTCATTGATTTGGAGGCGCCTTCAATTTGGAGAAGATACCATGGAGGTTCTAATTTTGAATGACTTCAAACGGCGGATGTCATGGATTTTGGGGGGCTGTATCAGCCAACAACCACAAGAAATGTTTGGATGTAGAGAAAGATCTGCATGATTGGCCCTTGTTACCGGGGATGAAGTGTCATCGGCATGTCATCGTTTTTAGGTTTTATGAAAGTTTAATGGAATTTAATACCATTCAGAAACACAAATCTACCATTGTGTGACTAAAAACTATTAAAACACCGGTGACTTTCTCCCCTTATGTTTTGTCACCTCTCCGTATGCTGCCCGTGGTCCCAACTTGCCGATGCCGACTGAACCGGAATAGTAACCCCTCCGTCTAATCCCGTCATTCAATGTAATTCATATCCAAATCTTTATTGTCCCGGTTATATGGAATTTCCCTACATCCACCATGGCTAAAGGGGGGTTGAATATTAGGAAGAGATTATTATCATCTAGTGTTCATCCGTTATAGATATGTAGACCCAAACAATCCCCAACACATTACAGGTTCATTTTCATTCATTTGGCCTTCATGGTGCTCCAACTCAGGCAGCACGCCATCCGCGCCGGCACAGTGACCTTTCGAGTTTTGAGGAGGCCGCCAAGGAGAAGAAAATCGAGGAGAAGAAGGCGCAAGTTGCGCCTTGGCGGAAATGCCGAGGTTGATATCAGAGATATAGGTTGTTGATGGTTGTTACAACTTATAGGGTTTCAACCGCATCAACCGCAGATTTTCCGTCAGGATAGTTCATGAAAAAAACATGACAAACACATGTTCCCAGTTTCCCGGTTCAGCGTTAAGGAGCTGAAGATCAAAGAGATCGACCGACAGATTGAGGAGCAGCGCTCCAGCGAGCGCGCCTTGGCGGAACAGGAGGAGGACCAGGAGAAGGACGCCCAACGTGCGGCCAACGTGGGGAAAATGGGTTCGGTGACTGGGGAAAAATTGGGAAAAACTTGGGAAATGGGGTGCAAACAATATGTGAAATATATGGGAAAATATGGACATGTTTTATACATGAACGTTGTTTACTGGGATACCCCCAGTTTCAAGGCTTCTTAATCCTAGCCCGTGAAGTCATTTGGGGGTGGGGCATGGCAAGTGTGCTCGCATCCAACATCCATACCTTCCTTCCAACTTCGAATCACTAGAATCTGATCCAAAGATATCCAAAGAGGAGAACATAGTTAACATAGTGAAGAGTTTTCTGACTTAGTTAAGTTATATAGTTTACTGATGGGAAACTCATTTCGTTTTCTCACTACGGTCGTTTTAACACTCCAAGCATGACTTGTGAAGCTGTGTGACGGATGATGAGCGAAGCGGAGGTTGGACCGCTGTGATCCCCTCAATTGTTTGGTGGTGAACCCACTTATGACTTTTAAATATAGTGTAATAGAGTATTTAGATGTTATTATATGTTAATATATAATACAGATGTATGTTGTATATCGTAGCATTGTTTTTCTATAATATCATGTATATATATGTGGGTTTATCGTATGCATATATACGTGCGTATGTATGTACGTACGTACGTACGTACGTATGTACGTAGGTATGTATGTATGTATGTATGTAATGTAATGTATGTATGTATGTATGTATGTATGTATGTATGTATGTATGTGTGTGTTTATTGTATGCATTTATACGTATGTATGTATGTATGTATGTATGTGTGTGTTTATTGTATGCATTTATACGTACGTATGTATGTATGCATGTATGTCATGTATGTATGTCATGTATGTATGTATGTATGTATGTATGTATGTATGTATGTATGTATGTATGTATGTATGTATGTATGTATGTATGTATGTGTATATGTGTATATGTATGTCATGTATGTCATGTATGTATGTATGTATGTGTGTTTATTGTATGCATTTATACGTACGTATGTATGTATGTATGGATGGATGGATGGATGGATGGATGTATGTATGTATGTATTGTTTTTTATCTATCTATTGATTGTGTATTTATTTTACTTATCTATTTGCATACAGGATCCCAACAAAGGAGGGGAGCCATCTTCTGTCGCGTCAGGAGATGGGAGATGATGCCATCCTTTCACCAGAACAAGAAGAGGCGGGGCTTAAGGCGCGCGAAATCTCGAAACAGGAATCCGCGGTGGTGGACAAGTCACAGCAGCTGGTGAATGAGCCTTGGATGAGAAGATATAGTGACTATATAGTGGTGGACTGCCGGTAGGTGCTAGCGGATAGATGCTGGGAAGCCAAGATGAAGAATGAATGTGGGGTGTTCACTGGGGGTATCCTTACTGTAAATTAAATCGTCCAAGAATAAACCACACTGTAAATCGTTCAAGAATAACCTACTTTTGTACACTTCTGTATTGACGCAGCCATGGTCTTGTGGATCATTTTAAGAAACACCCACGTGAAAGTCTGGATTTTCTCTTCCAGGCTGGTGTCGTTAGAATTTCGGCAGATTCTAACGACCTTTGTATGTGGATTCAACAACTCAAGAACCGGCCCCAAAATTGCAACAGGTTATATATTATATAATATTATAGGAAAAATTCGCCCTTAAGAAATCCCGGTTGATGATTAATATTGATTAGTAATCCCTTAATGAACCGTTGTTATTGGGGGATATAGCATGATATCCCATTAATATCCAAAAAAGCCCAAACCTCATTAATACCACATGCAGAAAGATAACTTAAGACTCATTGGAAAAGTTGCTTTGTCGCAAGGAAAAGCTGGAGCTGCTCAAAGAGTTGAAGAAGTTGGAAGACGCGGAAGCTGCAGGTTGCGGGAGCCTGTGTATTAGAAACCAGGGGAGTTGAAACATACATGGTCCGACATGACGATTTAATCAACAAAAATGGTGGTATAATAATAATGATGTATGTCTGTATGGAGCATATATTTGTTTAATTCTATATATATATATATATACATATTCATTCAGATTCAGAAGACATTTCCGGGGATGTGATGGGAATCAATGGAACCCTTTGATACTTTAACAGTTTCCAGACTGGAAGCCATCATGGTATGGGTCAAATTTGAAGACCCATGGGACCACAGGTTTTTGTCTAGTGTTAGTAACTACTCATCTAATAAAATATGTAGATATAGATGAATGCATTATGAATAGTATTATTGATTATATTATTCACTTAATACTATTGTATATCTCTAATAGAATGCTCATATACTATATCGTATATAGAAAGTATTCACTTATGATTCAATCTAATATATATAAGGACTAGTATTCACCATCTAACCTACTTTATCAGGTAACAATGGTTTCACATGATGCCCCGGCAGGTGAGGGTCTCTAGGTTGGAACAAAGCTCCTGTGGAGGGCTCCTGGGCCCGAACACGTGCCAAAGAGAATATCAGATAGACACCGTAGAATGTCGGATAGAATGCCGGACAGAATGTCAGAACAAATCTCAGATAAAATGCCAGAATAGATGACAGATAGAATGCCAGATAAAATGTCAGAACATATGCCAGATAGACTGCTAGATAAAATGCAAAAATAATATGTCAGGGTGGGGATCACTCGAAGCAAAGTAATTTTATTGATGATTTTGCCAGTTTTTTTGTTGGAAGCCAAGTAAACAGTTGTTGCCGCATTTGGATCCACGGGTGGGGTCAGCTACCAGCTATGCGAGGGAAAGCAGAGCCCGGTGACACAGTGGAGAGGGAGATTGTCGGCCCTGCTGGCGAGAAGGAAGTGGAGGCAGAGTTTACCCTCTTATTTGATGGGGAAAACACTGGGAACATTTGCATGATGTCCGCT
>Ga0126342_10010825_pt1 | contig 16327 bp, 18 predicted proteins | sample Cyp1metagenome_FD_92528 | JGI IMG/M metagenome (GOLD analysis project Ga0126342, IMG submission 92528) | Coral microbial communities from Lord Howe Island, Old Settlement Bay, Australia - Cyphastrea 1 metagenome | ecosystem: Host-associated > Invertebrates > Cnidaria > Coral ... | reverse complement strand
TACAAAACTCCCAAAACACAAGGGAATAGCTACAACCATCTGCATGGTATCCATGAAAAACTCACGATAAACCATCAATTGGAGAAAACACAAACATGATAAACACCAACTGGACGCAACATCACACCGACTTCCAGAAATTTCTCCCCCACCTAGGACGCACATTTCATTGAAACGCTTTGACTTCCACAACTAGGAGTACATGCCAGTACAATCTCTCAATCTTGCGCAATCGCTGCGATCTTTCCTGCGTCCCGTGCCTGCAGCCTGGATTCTAATTGCTTCTGCAAGGGCCGTACGGTCAAGAGTGCTTGCTCTGCACAGCTCCTTCAATCGACTGGCCGCAATTTCACCCAATCGATTGTAAAGTCGCTGTACCACCGTCCTTGCTTTGACAAAACAGTTTGGCAACCTCTGTATCTTCATTGTAAGGATCCGTAAGCAAGCTGTGGAAGAGAAATCAAGAGTCGCCAAATTATGTCAAATTGCAATAAGTCTAACACTGCGGGATGTGGCATGAGGCAGTGCGTGCACGATGCATTGATTGTGTTGGGAACTCACAAAAGACGGAGCACTTGAATAAGCACTGGAATGCACTGGATATATAGATGTCAATGAATCTTAAGCCTGAACCAAGTGGCTGGATGCTCTTCATCGATGGCATAATGTCATCTTTGTGACGCAGGCCAAAAGCGGCCCCGAGGCCATAGATAAAGGCTGTCACAAATGCGGCAAACTCTGTCTCGTCCAAAGTTCGGTTGTCATCAACATCAAAGAGGCCTGAAATAAAAGCTCAAGCTCAGCAAGCTCAAGTTCACATCTCGGATTCCAACATTCCAAATTCCAAACCTGACATTGGAAGCAAGAAGGAAAACTTTCGCGTACTTTGGAAATGCGGCAATCACCCGGCCTAGGACAAATTTGAGCTTCTGCCTGGTGGCAATCAGCCTGGAGAGCACTACACCTGCTGTCATCAGTTCGCAGATCCTCACTTTGCATTTCCTCATGCCATCTGTTCCTGTTGACAACCGCTTGTGGCCAGCTGGGTCGAACCTCATCACTTCATCACTTCGCGGCACTGGTCTGGAAAACGCTGAACCAGTACAACACAAACAGCTTTCTACTAACAGCAGGGGAAAAAGGTACAACCCAGGTTCTCAGAAGATTTCAACGCTCGACTTGATCGGGCCATCTCTGGAATCTGACTAATGATGTCCGATGTTTCCAGCCATTTTTAGACCGGCGTGCAGCAAGTGACAGCTTGATGATGTCCACCACTTTGTTGGTCGGCAGTTTCAGCAACTTGTGGAGATCTTCTCCATCCAGGAATTCTGGCACTTTGCCCGGCATCCAATTTCCAAAGTCCTTCAGGGGCGGCTTTGCAATTTTGGTCACATGCATACGGGATCATACGGGCCCGTTGAACTAGCTGCCCAATTATCATTATATACTGTAATCATACTGAATTGAAAGCTTCAAGTACAAGCAGCTGGCCTGCCAGCGATTATAGACCTGAATCCAGAAAGCCAAAGTCCGGTTCCTGCTCAGGAGTGAAGCAACCAAATATCAAACCCTGCAGCTACAGGTTGCCAAGTCAATGCAAGTTGCCAAAGCGCCAAGGGGCTGAAATGACCGGAATTCGTCTGCTGGGCTTCCAGTTAGCAGAGTGCACCAAAATGGAGCATCAAACCTCATTGTTTGGCAGCGCAGTGTGAGAAGAGCTGCCATCATCCGACCGTCTTGCACACATTGTGACACATTCTGCTACTTCCATGCAAGTGTCTTGGTAGATGGATCTTCGGCCAGAACTGCCGCTCCAATTTGATGGACGTTGCAGTCTGCAAACGACCTTGTTTCTTAGAGCTCCGTGCTATGAACATAACATGAAACAAGTCTGTTCAAGGCAACATTTACTGTAGGACTCAAAGACCACAGCTCGCATATTCTGCCTCTGGGACTTCTGGTCTAGATTGTGCAAACAAAAACTTCATCAACAAACAGCTTGAGATTCAGAGCATGCATACAGGCCAAGGCTCAGTGGACAAAGGACGGAGGCATATCTGATTGAACAGAGACTAAGCAACACATTAAAGTGCAATAACATGCCCTTCCAGCAGTTCTTCAGGCAGTCTTACGCTGCATCCCAGAAAGCTTATCTGCTCCGCCCGGGCTGCTTTCCAATTGCAGTCAAGGCGCAAACTCCGCTCCAAAAGACTGCCAGCCACGCTGGCTTTTCGACGCACCTTGTAGTCTGGATTGAACCCACAATCTTCAGAAATATCATAAGCATTTCGCAGGTCGGAGCCCTCCATGTTTCCCTAGCAACTCTTTGCATGGACTCGCATTTGCTAGCATTTGTAGACAACTCAACCGGAAACGGTGAGAAATTCCGTGGTCTAGCAAGCACGAGCTTGGACGGTCTTAGACGAGCTTCTGGTGGAGCTGGGTGAGCTGGTGGAGAGGGATCTTTGGTTATGCCCTTGACAGGCTCTTTTGCTGCAGTCTTTGCTGAAGGCACCTGTCCAGCCAGGATGAAATCCAAGCTGCAGCCCTATATCAAGAAGTTCTCTGAATATATATATATACATACAGAAATCAAATTCACATCTAATTTTTTGCAAAATTCGAGAAATATTTTGATGCCACAAGACAATCACAGAGTCAGTTAGACTGCCTTCCTCACCGCACTCTCCGAAATGCCCGACTTCGCACGTGTCGCCATGAGCAGCCACTAGGTGGCCAACATGTTCGCTGCTCAGCTGTTACGGAACGCATGACCAGATTTCTGATGGTTTCTGGCTGTAGCAGCTGTATTGTTGGCATTTCCACTACAGTGCTTCCCGGATATTATTGGATGCATATGCATGGATATGTTGTTGATGTTTCTGAGTTTTTCATGCATGGCTGTTTTCTAGACTTGGGTCATGCATATAGGTTTTAGGATGTTTTAGGGCATGGACGCATGGGATTGTATGCGCGGACGCTTTTGTAGGTTGTCACGCCGATATTGCTTGTTGCACGAATCATTTTTTGCAAACCTTTTCCGATGGGTGAGTGATTATATAATTCCTTTCCATCCCCTCTTCGGTTTGATAGAAAGGCAGCAGACATATTCCTCCAGCGCAGTGCGCCTCCCTGCATTCTACAAACAAGTTCATCTCACTTCATCCCTTTCGGTTCTGAATCTTCCAGCTCTTCAAGCAGTTCGCATTTGATGAAGCAATGTTCGAGTTGGAGTGCCAAAACTTGGATACGGACTCCGCGCACTCGTGCTAGAGCCTTTGCGATCAAGCTATGTCGGGAGAAGCGCCAACAAGCTGTTTTGATGCGAAGTAAAAAGCCAAGGAACAAGTTGAAAAGCACCAACAAATGACGCAGCAGTGTGGAAGCCATTGTGAAATGTCACATCTCTCATCTCTCTATATTTCTGGATGGATTTATTTATCTAGAATCTAGTTATTTATCCATTTAAATTATTAACTGACTAATTAGTCAACTAGTTATATACATGTTATAATGATGTTATTTAATGTTATTTATTTATTTGATTTATTTGTCATTGATTATGTTCTTGCTTAATTATGCTTAATTGTGTCTATTTACAGAATTTATTAATCATTATCATGTAATTACGTACTTCATTGTATATCTATTTATATACTTATAAGATCATCGCATTGTGGTTCTGAGGCAAACACGCTGTGTCCACCCTCAACCAGCTCTTGGAGCTGAGCTGGAGCGCATACTTTGACACATTCGATCCGCATTTGCCTTGGTTCATCTTGGTTCGACACTGCCAGCTGCCAGAGTTGCTTCATGTTGCTTTCACAAGGGCCTGGCACTGTCCTATTCAGAGTATTTCAGAGTCACATCACCGAATTCAGCACAGCCACGAGGCACGCAACAGCTCTTCTGCGGCAGCACGCTCCTGAGAGCAGAAATCTCTCTTTGAGCATCTTTGAGCTGTCCACACATGGTGCTTCAGTGGCACATGTAGCTTCTTTGGCTCAGTGGCTGCACTTGGAAGCCTAACCCTAGCCACCAGAAAATGGAAATGGCCTTTGTGCGGACTACAACGTGTGCAGGTGAAAGATACAGTACTCGTCAGGGAAAACAACAGAGCAGAAAGTAGCCTTGCCAAGAATTGAAGATGGGTTGCAACAGACCAGAGTGTGATTGTCCTATATACTGATATACTGATATACCGCAAATAGTATCTCTCACTCTCCATCGCCTTCTCCAAGAGTTCAGTCTATGATCAGTATGTGTATAGTATATGTCATTGGTCGTTGATACAGTGCTGTAAGCCTCTTTGCAATGATTGGAGACAATCATCGAACATTCTATGCTTTTTCTGATTGCAATCTTCGCGGTCGCCTGCCTATGACAGGGGAAGAATCTCCCGGCAACAATACTAGCGCAGGCACTGGTCGACGACAAAATGCACGGGCCTAGAAGAAGATCTTGAAAATGAAAGGCTCAACCGGCTTAACCCGTTTTGATATGGGAGACTATGGTATTTGGGCTGTGTGGCTTAGTGATGCTCAACACCTCTGAGTCGGGGAAGCGTGTCAGCGCAGCTCCCTACAACTCTCGTCTCACGCGTTCTCGATGCTCAGCTCCATGATGCGATTGGCCACCTCCTTCATGGTGGGGTAATCGAACATCAAGGACGATGGAAGCCTAGGCCATGGTGGGCCATGGTGGGCAGCGGCAATGGCCACAAGATCGACTCCTTTTACTGCACTGGCGTGCCACCTGACTTTTGCAGTGACTGTTTGATGAAGAAACAATATTTTGATCTATGTTGATCAATTTTGCACTGTTTTTGCAAAGTTCTTCCTGGGCGCTTTCCGGAAAACAAGGATGCAGAAAGCCCAGCCCAAGCAAACGCCTTGCGAAACTTGGTTGAGGGTGCTAGGTCTGCTAGATGCTTGCCGAGCTACTTTACGCCCAGCTGCTGCTGAAGGCCATTTCGGAAAGACACAGCTGTCAGACTGTCCTCAGAGTGCGTGCCCCCTCACTCGCTTTTCCTTTGACTGGTCCGACCTTACCTGTAACTTACGACTGTCATCGTTGACGTCCTTTGCTCCAGTATTCATTCTAACCATGCGAAGCTGCCATTCCACTGTCCATCAGAGCGCTGTCCAGGAAAAGCTCATCATCTACACCAATGGCCTGTTTCGCCATCTCTGACACGGTGGCCTGCGGAAGCCAGTGCTAAGAAGCTAAGCTTGGGGAATCATACTGCAGGACCCTTAACCTTTGGAAAGTACAGGGACTTGAGTGACTTGAGAAGAGGAAGGAAACCATCTATTTGCAGTCCATAGAAATCGTGCATTCACCAAACTTGCTGAAGTCCGTCATTTCCTGTGCACACCGCACCGCATCGAAGTTCCAGCCTGGACCATGCCGGGGTCCAAGCCCACCTGCCACACAGCGAAGTCAAAGATGGCAAAGTCAGATACGCTACCGTGGTCTTTGTGTCTGTGGCCAAAAAAACGTGACCGGATCATACCTGACTATGATGCCCAGCTGTAGAAATGCATGCATCAATGGACAATCAAATGTGGGCATAGAAAAGGTGTCAAGACGTCCTGAAGAGAACCCTCACTCGAACCAAGAAGAGGGAACGGCATTTAGGCAACCAATTGTCACAATTTGTCACAATTTGTCACACTTGTGCATTGCAACTAGACCGGTTCCCACTGAGTTCCCACCGCCAGCGACCTGCTTTACTTCTGCTACAGATGATGCAGCAGCAGCTCCACCACCACCTCCGCCCTGTGGACAACATGCTGCTGGCATTAGATTTACTGTACTGTAATTTAAATTAATTTACTGGACTCCAAATGGACTCCGGACATGTCGCACAATGGGCGACTTGCCTGCATGACGACAAGTTTATCATAGTTTATCGGAGTTTATCGCTTTCGCACTTCCCACTTACATGACGCCACCATCTCAGCAGTCCTCTGCTTGCTGTGGCATTGCAGGCATATCACCAGGGTAAGGCTGGTAGTAGGCGAACTTCCTCAAATGCCCATCAATGAAGACTTGCTCTTGAAACACTTGCGGGCTTCTAAGTCTAAAACTAGCAACATCACAGCCATGTGCCCCACAAGTGGTATCGATAGCGCAATCAGTACAGTACATACAATGTTCTAAGTTCTAAGTGTGGTTGGGTGTCTTTAGACCACTACGTGATATGATTCTGATCAGATAATTGTCTTCTCAATCACAAACTCAAAGTCTGGTCCGTCACAAGTTAACAGCAGTGCCAACAAGTGGCTTCCCTGCGATCTGTTCAACCAGCTTGTTGGCATCCTTCTCTTTCTTGGGGTCTCCGCAGGCCTTTGCCAGCATCAGCCTTGGCCGGCCCAATACCGAACGATCAGTGCTGACTGTGGCACTGAGTCGTTATCCATCATTCAACAGGAACATGCTAAAAAAGCATGATATAAGTGATATATGATACATAAGATATATGATACATACTATTATGCGCAATATATATATATAGAATATATATATATAGAATGATCATACAAACGGAACCATTTTTTGCAGAGCGGCCCTTCGTTCGCAGCATCCAACGCCTGGTTCGTTGTCGATTCAACGATTGCTATGTTACTTTCTGAAAGACGGAGACTGTCCAACGCCAAATTAAAAAGGTACTGGGCACTTGGTCAGTGATTTAGCCTAAGAAGAGGAGGAGCCAACGAGCTGTTGTCGAACTGTTCCGACGGAAATTGCACTCAAAAACATCCAGCTATCCCAGCCTTTTCATCTTCATTTTTGCTGTGGTAGATCTCAGCTATCAGGATGACGGAGCCAGCTTCTCTGGCTCGCTCGTCCACTTGGCGGAAGATGTCCTTGAAGGAGAGGCTCAAGGTGCCCACGATAATGCAACCCCTGTATGTAAGGGAAAATGGAAAATGAATGAAAATGATGCAAATGGAAAGCCAGGAGAAGAAGCTTGAAGAAAATTCCTTAGAAACTTCCTTAGCTTAGAAACTCCTTGAATCATCTTGAATCCGTCTATATCCGTCTTCAATCAATTCCATCAGCCAGGGCACCACCGCTTCGCGGGCAGCCTTCAGAGCATCATCAGGCTTCACCTGGTGCAGCATGGAGCCCTGAGACTGAATGCAACAGCGCAAACATAAGAAAGAAGACGCAAACGCCTTAGATGACCTTAGAAACAAAAGAGATGACGAGGCTGTCGCGATGCTGTTGCATATTGGACTTCAAGAGGGGCTTCTCCAGCATAAACAAGCCAGTAGTGCCGTGACGAGCAACACGTAAGCCGTTTGATGCATTGCCATTCCCATTAGCTTTCCTGCACCGATGGATTTGGCCACCTGGCGCCCAGTGCACCCGATCTGGAAGTCACGCCGCTCACCACATGACTCAGCTACAGTGCGCCATCTACGCCAGTGTCTCAAAATTGAAATATATTGAATTCTATTCAAAAATATATTGAATCTATTGAAATCTATTCAAAAAGATTCAAAGATATTGAATGGAGTTGCAATGAACGCCTCACGGCGTGCTTCAAATTGGGGTTTGCTGACTGTCGACACCCTCAGCTCCACAGCCTTGAAGGCTTCCTTCGCAGGCTTCAGGGATCTCTCGGAGCCCTTGGCCAAGCCCTTGGGGTTGTCCTTCAAAGCTCCAGTCTGAAGCTTCGACATCTGCATGACATTTGCATTACATCTGCACAGTCATGGCCATATTGGCAATATCCATCCACATCCCACAGATTTGGGCAAATTCCACTGGACATGTTTCGAGATGCTGCAAGATTGTACAAGCTCCTGCATGGCGAGGGCAATGTTTGCCTCTGAAGACAAGATCAGATTCTCAGCCAGCTGCCTTCGGTCCTTGGCCCCAAACAATATCAAACATCCATGGCAAGTCCATCCCAGTTTCGATGAGGACAACACCCTTCACTCTCCTTAAGACTTAAAACCATTCAAACATATTCAAACATACCCACTCTTCAGCTATGTTCAGCTGATTTCAGCTGCAAAATCAAAGTTGCAAGCCAAGTTGCGTGGACTCGTTTGCTTAGCTGGACTGCTTCGTTGGCGGCTCTCACAGATTCACCAGGCATCTCAGAAGCCAGATAAATGTTCGAGAGCGTCCGGATGGCACCAACCTGCAAGCACGGTTTCAAACCCACGAACGAAACTAGAAGGGAAAATGTTGCGCTCCACGGTTCCACGCTGCGGTTGATTCAAGGGTAGATTGAGACTATTCAGACTGCAGGTAAATAATGTAAATATCAATCTACTGAAGGAATCCACTTCGCTTCAATTCAGCGGTTGACATGGATTGGAGCTGCGGCCTCGGCCCGCATATCGCCTGAACACGGCAGAAACTGATGCAAGCTGTCACAGACAAGCACAGGGATCGAGCAAAAAGGGTGCAAAATGATGAAAATTATGCAAAGTGAATCAAAGTGAACGTTACGTGGAACATTCATGTTTAGAGCTTGTCAAATCTTTGACAAACCGAAACGCGCTCTTTGGCCTTTTGGACCTGCTGCAAGTCATTTCAATCCATCTAGCCATCTAGCCACCTAGATCATCTAGCGGCTGGACGAGTTTGCGGAGGCTTTTCCATCACACAGAGAAGGACCAAAGCTCAGGATTTCATCCGGCAACGCCCCACACAAGCCGATACCACCACCGGCGCGTGAAGCACAGGATACTTCTCTTGCAGGAATGCCAAGGTCACTGAACAGCTCGACATTTTCAGCCCGGTCATCAAAGAAGTGTACAGCAGCCTTTGGGATGGTAAAGTTAAACATCATCTCATACCACCGGCGAATACCTTCCACCGCCAAAGGCTTCAGTTCTTGTGGCTGGTTTAACACGTAAGGGGACTTCAGCAATGGATGCACTTGGTCAACGGGCCCCAAAGACCAGTCCTTGATAAAGGGAAATTCTTCAGTGAGATGGTCCTGCAGCTTAGTCTTCATGATAGTGTTGAGAATATATTGGTTCCATTCAGAAGTAACACCACTGCCATAACCAGCAGAGCAAATACCCAAATAGCAATCTTTGCAAAATGTTTTGTCAATGCCTGCAACAGCCAGAGCTGAGAGAGTTGCTTTGCCAACACCATACGCCGCGTCAACAATCTCCAGCTCTTTCGTGCCAGGACACTCAGCTGCTGACCCCTGCTTTGCCGTAAGTGTGCGATCTATGTCAAAAACGCATAAGCAAGAAGCTTCCTGCGGAACAACGCAGGACTGTGAGCAAAAGGAATGTCCGGAATGTCCCTGGCGACCCAGTGGAAGTTTGCATTCTTGAAGCCCTGGGCAGCAACCTAAGTAGATTTCACTGCTGTGAGGATCATCGCCTTCCTGGCTGCAAGGAACTTCAATCTTTTGACAGGACACCACCCCATTGAGGTTTTGTTGCTTCAATCCTGGACAACATTGGACTTCAACTCCACGGTCCAGCGGGTTTTGTCCAACGTCGGTGCATCTGGCCACGCGGGTTTGCACCAAGTTCAAGGAGCCGAGCTCGACTTGACTGGGGCGCACACCATTGGCAAATGTTGCAAGGCTAAGGCCTATGAAAAACATGTGGTTCGGTAGAGCCAACACCTTCAGACAAAACCAAGCGTGATAGTCAGTTTGACACTCAGCTTAGCTATGCATGCTAAGTTGCACCAGGTTGCAGTGTTAAATCTGTTAAGATCTGTCAAGACCTGTCAAGCGACATCAAGCGACCAAACTGCGACCAGAGCCTGTCTCGTGCAGCTTGTCGCGCATCTCCTTGGCCAAGGCCACAGCCTGCTCCACCTGCCCGAGCCGAGGCAAGGTCAGCGCTACCCTCACCGGTCCCTCACCGGTTCCTCACCCATGCCATGCTGATTGCTGTGGAAAAAATATGGAAAACAGGCTTGAAACATCTTACGGGGATAAGTTTTTTCATTGTTTTTTCATTCCTGTTTTTCCTCCCTTTGGCATTTTCATGTTTCTTTCTTTTGCTTCGAAAGTGGTCCTTGGTCCTTGGGAAATTGCCACCAGGAGCTTTTTCTCGAACCCTTTTCGTTTCTTTTCATTGTTTCGTTTCTGTATCGTTTTGGTTATCTTTCCTTCCTTTGCCTTGAAGATTGTCCTTGGAAATTATCAAAGGAGTTTTTTCTCGAACCCTTTTCTTCTTTTTTTCGTTTTTGTATCGTGTTGGCTATGTTTCCTTCCTTTGCCTTGAAAATTGACCTTGGAAATTGTCTCGAACCCTTTTCATTTGTTTTTCGTTATTTTTTCGTTTTGGCTATTTTTTCTCCTTTACCTTCAAAATTGACATTGGAAATTGTCAAAAGGCGCTTTTTCTCGAACCCTTTTTGCTTATTTTTTGTTTTTTCTCGTTGTTTTTCCGTTTTTTGTTTTTATTGTGTCCTTTTTCATTTTTGTTTTGGGTTTTTTCGTTGTTTTTTCATTGAGTGTTTCATTTTATGTTATTTTTCGTGTCCTTTTTCATTTCATTTATCATGTTCATTTTTTTTGCGTGTTTGTTTTCATTTTCGTTTTTGTTTTCATTTTTTTGTGTGGGTTAAGGTATATGTGTGTTTTCCTTTTTTCATGTTTGCTGTCGTTTCTTTCTTTGTTTTCATTTAATCTCTCATTTGGTATGATACTATATATAAGTTATATAATATCTGTTCATATCTTTTCCGTTTCTGATTTTGCTTCGATTCATTTTCGATGCTGAATGACAAGTACATGATGGCAAAATGCAAAAAAAGAACAAGTACGAACATGATAATTAATTAATATTAGCTGCACACATGAGGGAAACACGATAAACAAATGAGAATGACACATGATTGGAGAATGAAAAAAAATGAAAATTTACAAATTCACATAATCGGAGAATGATATGAAACAGGAAAAAAATGAAAAACAAAACAAAAAAAATGAAGAAAAAAAAACTTGGTCCGGACTCAGTCTGTGGCTGTAAGATTCTCATAAGTCTAGCCGGTCTGGCATAAGCGCAAAAAGATGCAAAAAGATGAAAAGGAAACCTGATATCAATTGGACAAACCACGCACGTCGCCACGCCAGCCTCCCGCAAGTCGCAGTAAATGTCTGCCAGAACATTCAGCGCTCTCGCCTCACCTGACCTGTCCTTCTTTTCCTGGAAGAGCTCCTGTGCTTCCTGACGCGGGGCGGCAGACTCAAGAATTTTCATATATAAAAATATTCATGAATTTCCTGTCATCTACAGCTGTGCTCTGCTCAGCTCTTTTCTGTATAGTATATAAATCGAAGTGTTTGCAGCTGTGCCTTGGCCACTCGCAGGGCATCATCCAGCCTACCCTCTGTGCCGTGGACTGTGGCAACAGTCAAGAGGCATGAGGCTTCCTGGTGCAGCTCAAAGGACGGCGTACTTTCACTCGCTTTCAAGCTTGAAAATTGCCAAAATGAAATTGTTCATAAAGATGCCACTCAAAGACCCTGTGTGTCGCATGCCCATGGGCCTTGCTCTTATCGCCAGTCTCATTGAAGATCGCGGCTTGCTCTTGAGCTGTCTGTATGGCCTAAAGCACCCAAAGTGTCCGCATGTGGCTAAAAGCCGGAGACGGTTGATATCATTGGACGGGAATCACACGAAAGCAACGGAATGCAATACAATGCAAGAAGTGTTGCCTTTTCGTAGTCATTCTTGGCAATAGCAACCTGGGTGATGTAGTTCATAGCCAAGGCCTCGAGGGGCGGCAAGTTGAAGACAGAATCGCATATAGTCGTTAGTCGTTATGAATCATATATGAATCATATATGAATCATATATGAATCATATATGAATAGACAATAGATTGAATATGATTGAATAGTTATGATGAGTTCTATTGAGTTCTGCAGTTCCAAATGAGTTTCAACCACCCTGCCTCACTATGCCTATCTTTGAGATCCTGGCAATGCGATGAGTGAAAAAGAAAATGCACACGCTCTCAGATTCCGTTTCGACGCGGCTGCGCACCCCTCCTGGTAAATTGAGATGGCTTCCTCTGCTGCAAAAGCAGCTTCGGCGTATGATTCACGCAGCCTCAAGTGGTCAAATCTATTTCTCAAAACATGATGCGCCATGTAGCCTCCGGAACCATAAGTCCATTGCAAGAACACATGAATGTCATGATAGTTGAACAACATTGCCCAACTATGCCCAACTCATCAATGGCTGCGGCGGCTGCTGCACCGGCATCATTTAAAGTCAAGCAGCATGTGAACCGATGCCAGCTGGTGCAGGATGCTGGCTTCCCACCTGCAAGGATCAAACATGTATTCAGCGCAACAGCAATTTCGAACTCAACTCTTAGAACTCAGGCAAATTTTGCCTCTTCCGTTTCTTAGAACAAAATCCTGCACTGGCTCTGTTTCTGACACAAACAGTGCCCCGCCTACTGTCATCCAAGCTCTGAATGATCTCACGTGTCTCCTCAATCAAGGGGACCGCTGCTTCATAGTCGCCTGAGGCGAACCATCTGCAACCGATTTGAAAAACCAAGACAATAAATAAAATAAAAACCTCGAAGCATCTCCAAGCATACATCCTAATACATCCTAATACATCCTATACATTAGGAGTTTGCTGCCAAGCAGCCCTTTGCACAGTAGGAGTTTGCCAAAGTGCTTAAAGCCATGACTTGTCCTGACAACACTCAAACCTCAAGAAGTTGCACAGCAAATGACGTTGAACATTGTTGAACCATGGACAGGCATCAAGCCCCCTGGATCCCCCTTTATCCCCTTTGAACAAAAGGTGCTCAGCTGGTGCAACAGTTGAGTGTCCTCGCTTGTCTTTTTTGCGTTGAAAGTACTCCACAGCTTCCTCGGAAATGATCATTGCTTTCTTTGCATCACCCTGGCAGGGAGAAGCATTTCAATCAGAAACAATGCTGGAAGACGTTCTAAGGCGAAAGTTCCTAGTTACGTGGTTCCAAAACCCTGTACGAGTTCATCTTCCCGAAACATCTCATGCTCAACATGTTCAATGCTTTGTACATTATGACCCCAACAAAATCAAGATGCTCTGTGAACTGGCCTTGCAAATGAACGCTTGCGTAAGGCAATCAAATGCGTTGGAGGTCCAACCGGAGCCATCAAAGTCCACTTCCTTGAAGAGCTCTAAGGCATCCTGCCAGGCATGCGTCAGGATGTGTCAGGCGCATAAACATGATGAAATGGAAGATGAAATGGCTGGCAAATCCTTCTTTCAAACTGAAAGCGATGTCCTCTGCATATGGAATGGCTTCACGGCCCATCTTTCGTGTGAGGTAATAGTGCGCAATGATGAAAAGTTCAAAGGCTTCCAGCTTTCGAAGCTCCAGCTCTTTGAAAATGGCTAGGGCTTGCTCTGCCGTCTTGATTCCGTCGTCAAAATCTTCAGCCAAAACCTTAGCCATGGTGGAGCACCACAAGTTTGTTGAGCTGTAGGAACTATGCAATTTCTGAGAGACGCTGAGCCGTTGACCTGGGCCAAGGCCATAATGTGGAGTGCCTTTCCCTGACCCTTCTTGTCAGCTGCTTCCTGGTCACAAGGTAAAATTTCTTGTGAGAACTTTCTTGGTCTTGCCTTGCGTTTTGTGCTGGCTTGTGCCATGTCTTGCCATGTCTTGCAGTTCTTCCAGTCCGACCTCGTACAGCTTGTATGACTCCTGTGCAAAAGCATAGGAGTCATCATTCTGCCGGAGCTTGATGGCTGCGTTAGCTTGAACGAAAATGGCAGTAGCTTCTACCTGGCCATCCACGCACAAACGTCCAACTCTCGAAAGGTGACCTTTCAAGATCATTCCTACCAAGTTCCGCACTGTTGGATACTGTTGGTGGTAAACTATGAAGGTCAAGGTATGTCAAGGTCAATGAATGCTTTGGGAAACTTCCAGCCCCACCTTCTTGTCGCCAGCTTCTTTTGCTAGAGACCGCGCTTTCTTCAAGTCTTCAAATGCCTCTGCTCTTTTCTTTCCACCTGGCACCGAGTCAAGACAAAAAAATGCAGCCCCTATCACCATCAGTAAAGGTCTTCAAAGCTGTGCCAGGAACCCTGTACTGGGCCTCGTTTGTTGTAGTTGATCTCCCCTGCTGCAAGGAGGAGAACTGCCTCACTGCGCTTGTCCCCAGATCCGTTGAACTTGGCAATGTGCTCTCGGGCAAGGCCCTCTGCCGTGCTCAAAGCGGCCTGGTGAACAATCAGCAAAGCTGTTCCTCTCGGCTCTAAAGCATTCTAAAGCAACTGGGAAATGTTGCATATATAGCCACACTTCATGCTGACGCCAACTCTTGCCTTGATTTCTTTGGACTTGTCCTCTTCTGCACTTCGCAGTACGTCAGCTTGGATCCGGTAGGCTAAAACCATCATTCCTTAAACCACAGCTGGATGCGAGGCTCACTAAAGGCAAACTGGTCAACTGGACTAATCAATCCAAGGCACTGAGCGTATCTGCAACGCCAGTCGCATGCTTGATTGCCTGTTGACAAACGTTGATAGGAAAACAAAAGTTGACAATGCATGACAATGCCTCAATTGGTTCCAGCGCTTTTGACATCATACTGCAGATAACATCGTATGGTCACGGTGCCTCAAACTTCTGAACCGCAGTCTTGGACAGAGACAGGCACCCATCTACATCCTGGAACGATGAACCATGCAGCATCTCCCTTTTCAGCTCAGATATGCTCAGATTGACGTCTGCTGCAGGCTGGTGCTTGAAAACGAACCTGTCCTCCTTGTCCAGTTTTCCTTCTGCTTCCACAAAAGCCAAGCATGCATCTTTTTCTTTCTCTGATGTTTTCGGGTCTTTGGCAATAGCACCTGGGTCGGACAACAATGCAAAAGAGGTATCAATTGTCCGGAACACTTCCGAGGTCGGGACCATAGTACTCACCAAGACCGTTAAACCTTGGATTCATAACAAGAAACTCAAAAGGTAGTAAGAAATTAAAACTACAAAAGCAAAAAAAAAACAATTCATCACATTGAAGCCGATGTCTTGGGGGCATCACGCAAGTTCGAGCGCTCCTGCAACTTCTTGGACGGACATACTTTTCGCAGTGCTCAGGTGTGGCCTGGCACAGGTATTAAGAAATCGAATCTTAGAGGCTCAGAAGTAAGACATAGTTCTTAACCGGGACTTAGCCTTATATACATAGTTTTGTACAGTAATATTGGCAACCTCATGGCCATGCCCATGGCCATGCCCTATGTCGGCAAGACTTGCCAGCCCCAAATCAGGCCAGGTCAGCTGTGTCCGTCCAAGGTGCGAGCGCTACAAGAGCAGCGGCTGCCTTTTCCGTGGCAGCTTGATCCAAATGGCAAAGGCCAGAGAGCGAAAGGTCAGCAAATGTGGAACGTCTAAGCTGCTGGTGCTAGATATAGTGACTTGGCATCCCTCAACGTTGGCAGGACACAAAATTTCAACCTGTTTCCACCAAACACACACTTTGCCCTATGCAAGCAATGTATGGAAACACTAAGTTTGGCATGGTTTTGCATCCTCTGCTCGTCGTTCCCAGGGTTCTTGGACTGAATTTTCTTGGACTCCTTGCAGAAAGAACTTCACGTCCCCCTTCTCTTCAACAGAAGATGTGAGAAGAATTTCAATGCCAAACATCCCGCCAATCCCTATCCTTCGGGCCACTGGTAACTCTAAAAAATGAATGCTGATGGGCTCAGCCTGGCTACCTTGCCGACATCTTGTCAACAAATGCTCTCCTTCATCCTCGGTGTCGTCATCTTCATTGTCCTGGTCATTGAACGAATCAACTGCCAAGCTGATGCGACAGCTGGTTTGAAGATTCGCCTTGCACTGACCATACTCTTTGTGCAGCTCAAAGCCTCCTCCTCCTCCTCCTCCTCCTCTGCTACTTCGCCAGAGAAAGGGGACCTCAGCACTGCCGTTCAGTTCCAGGCATGACCATTCATATCTCTGTACATATGCATTTATATATTCATATATTCATATAGTTAAACATGTACCTACCTATCTATCTATCTTTCTATCTTTCTATCTTTCTATCTATCTTTCTATCTATCTATCTATCTATCTATCTATCTATCTATATGTGTGTGTGTGTCTATACATATGTAATATGTTAATATTTAAATTCACATATATATATATATATGTGTGTGTGTATATGTGAATATATATATATGTGCATAATATGTACAAAAATGTATATATATATGTATGTATGTATGTCTGTGTGTGTATGTATGTATGTATGTATGTATGTATGTATGTATGTATGTATGTATGTATGTATGTATGTATGTATGTATGTATGTATGTATGTATGTATGTATGT
>Ga0126342_10010824_pt1 | contig 16328 bp, 18 predicted proteins | sample Cyp1metagenome_FD_92528 | JGI IMG/M metagenome (GOLD analysis project Ga0126342, IMG submission 92528) | Coral microbial communities from Lord Howe Island, Old Settlement Bay, Australia - Cyphastrea 1 metagenome | ecosystem: Host-associated > Invertebrates > Cnidaria > Coral ... | reverse complement strand
CGAAGTACGACTTCACGGCCTCTGGATCGGTGACGTGGTGTCTCGGAACGTGGTCTTGGGTGAGATCGATGACGTCGAGGAACCACGGGAGAGCGGCGTCTTGGCGGTGATCTTCGTCTGTATACCTAGAGAGCCGAGAGTGTTTCATTGCAAGCCTTCTGGGCCAACTGCTTATCTTGTCCCATGTCAAGGGTCGAAAAGAGCCTTTGGGCTCAAAGGCTCTCCTTGCCATGTGTTTCCTGGATATATGCTTATTCTCATCAGACTTTCTGAACTGCGATATATATGTGGAAAAAAAGGTTCATTTTTTTGTTGTTTGCTCAAGAATTAATGGCCAGTCCCTTTTTTATTGGGGATTGGCCAAAGCGTTTGCGAACAAAAAATATAATATGATAGAACATGTGCATTCGGGTTTGTGTTTTCCAGGTTTCAGCCGTCGCCTATATCAGCCTCTGGCCCGAGGCACTTAAGTAGAAGAATGGTTTTCTTGATTTTTCTTGGTTATATTTGAACATTCATGCACCGTTTTAATCCCTAGATGCTCATCGATCATCGATCTCATGGTCCCCCTGATTAAATAGTAACATGATTACCCTTGATCTTCTGTAAAACTCATTTCAGTTTTTATCCATGTTTGTTTTGGAAACATGGGTCTTTTGACCTTGCGGTGCGCTGGAGTGCATGGAACCGCATGGCGGTGCTGAGAGATCCGGAATCAGGTGCCACCATCCGCAGTGCATACTGGAAGGGGTGGTGCATGATAGCCTGGCGGAAATGGGGTAGTTCGAATTTTTATTTGGGTCGAGTGAAAGAAATCTTGCCAGCATATAGTTGCATCCGCTCCGCTACCAACAGCCTTTTGGGTCATAGCTTTTTCGTGGCTGACTATACAGCCATGGCTTTGCACCGTTTGAAGCCCACCCCCAAGAAGGGCAAGAAGAGGGGAATGCCTAGATCCAAACATGTTGCTGTGCCTGGGGCCTCTCGCCGTTTTCGCATGAGCCCTGACGCATTGGCACCTGTGCTTGCCACCTTGTGTCTTGGTTCGGTTTGGGAGGGTGGGAATTGAAATACATCTTCCATCATACGATTTTCCTGTGTGGTGTTGCCTCCCCCTTTTTTGTGTTGAAAAAAACCAGCCCATGGGACATATCAGAAACCATGGCCTTGTGCCAACCTTACACCCTCAGCTCAGGTTGCTTTGTCTGAAGAATGGTGGACTGCCATTCTCGCTCCTGAGCCTGCTGGAGATTGTTTTCCGGGGCATGACACAACCTGCTGTTGTCACTAACCTGCACGAAGGTGTTTGGTCCATTGGGGCTGGCCAAGCAAAAAGGAAAGGTGTTGGATTGTGTGTCAAAACCTTTATTACCATTCAGCTTTTTACCTTTACCTTTCACCATATAGCGATATATATATAATGTATTTCATAGATATATATACCACATACGTATATATATATAACCTAAAACCATATAAAGACCCTAAAACCATATATATATATACATACCACATACGTATATATATATATATATAAAAAGACCCTAAAACCATATATAAAAACCCTAAAAACTAAAGCCATGCATGAACCTTATACCCAACAACATCATTATCATTAATACATGTTTCGCATCACCATTTCTCAGAAACAATCCCAAAAACCAAAACATATTGTCATGGACTTCCTATCAAACATGTACCCCACATCGTTTCCGAACTCTTCCAACAAGTGGTGTGTTTTTCCGAGATGCTCGGCTGCGTGGAGATCTTTGCCGGCTGCAAATCCATATGCGGTGGCTTCAGGCTGTGGAACATCTTGGAACCAAATCTTGGGGATTGGTTTTAATGTAGGGCACAAAGTCAGAATCTTGGGATGGCTCATAAAATGGGGAACATCTTGGAACTAAAATCTTGGGGGTGTGGGTCTGAATCTAAAGGGCATGAAACCTTCATTTGCCAACGAGCATATAGTTTGCCATTCATATCCATCGAGCCTTCCCAATGCTTTCATTGGCAGGGCCATGGGATATGACTCTGCCAGCTTTGAGCTGGAAGACCGACCGGCTTTTGAGAACTTCCTGGATGGGATTGGCTTTGCCTATGCACTGGCGCTCGTGGCCAGGGTATGCCGCTTCGATGCCTGGCCCAACATAGCTCACCCAATCACCAGTCAAAGTGTTGTCACATTATAATGACAGAAATTCTGTTCAAATCAACGGATAGTTCATTTTTCAATCAGTAGATGGAATTTTTGTCTGTTGGTATTTTGCAAATATCTTTACAATCGAAATGATCCCAATCCATTGATCAATCGGTCGGTCAACCGAGCAACTGCCGGCCGCAGTGAAACAACCCAGCCGCAGTGAAACAACCCAGCCGCAGTGAAACCCAGCCGCAGTGAAACAACCCAGCCAGCTGCCAACTCAGGGCGGTGTACTATGGCTAGCTCCAGTGTGTAGTACGTGGATATGGGTCAATCGGATACTTGGCATGCATATCAGTGGGGACAGTGAAAATCACAAAGCCAAATAGACAGTTGGTGACTGAAATGAACCCTCCATACATGATCTTTCTAAGTGTTGGTGAAATGAACCCTCCATACATGATCTTTGGATAAAAGTGCAGGTGAATTGAAACCTCCAAAAACCATCAAAAAATAATTTGTTCCATCCATGGTCTTTTCCATCCATGGTCTCACCGCCCCATGTTGGCCCATGCAGTGTCTACCAATCCAGACCGCAGCTAAGTGGAACTTCCTTGCGTTCTCGAAACAATCCACTTGGATCTCCATTGGTCCCAGCAGTGGCTGCAGCGATTCTTGGGTCTTGATCGTTAAGGGTGACATGTGCTCGGAGTTCGGAAACAGAATTGATGCAAATGACAACTGGATCGGGTATTAAACACGGTTTGCATTGATGGGGTTGGGAGTTGGGAATCAAAACCGATGGAATTTGCAATTCCACGGGGTGTGAAACACAATTTGCCTTGATGGTGTTGGAAAGTTCAAGCATGCCCACTGCTGCCAGGGCCCGAAGTTGATTAGACACTTGCAGGTGTGAAACATGTCTGACTCTAGCAGCATGCCACCATCATCTCCACCTGCGGCGGATGACTGGCATGAGACGCTCCCGCAGCATGGCGAGTTTCTCTACGTGCAAGCCCTGAACTTTCTAGGATTGCACATGGCCAAGTCTGTGCCCCCAAGTGTCAAACAGGGTGCAATCACTGCCCTGGATGTTGTTCCTACCTCTGACCTTCTCATTGGGGACTTTGACTCCAAAACAAAGGAACGTACTTTGAAACCTAGCTGCACTTTGATTCCAATCGTTTTCAACATGTCTTTGAAAAGTTTGTACTCCAATGGTTGTCCTTTTAATTCCCAACATGGCACATGTGAAAGAAAGAGTCCTAAGGATCAAGAACTTCTGGTGCATCAAAGCATTGCTCAAGTTCCAAGAATTTCATGCCCGATACCCTTCGAAGCCTGAAATCGAGATCGTATTGGATTCATTCAACGCTCATTTCAAGGCCCTGAAACTTGATGCTATATGATTGGGGGTATTTTGTTGTATAGTATATTATAGTTGTTTCATTTTGTTTCATACTGGTTTAGATTGGTATGTCTCAACAGTTGGGGTCCCAGATGGTGTATATGTTCCCTTTAATGCTTACGGGATCTTACATACGTAGAAGGCCCTTCCCAGAGCTGCTCATGCAGGGCCTCGCCATCAGAAGTACTGAAGACCATGTGCCTCAACTGCAAGTGAGATCTTCTGGGGGAAGCCCGAGAGACATGGTAGGTGAGGTGTTGAAGCAAATCAAGGGTGTTTAGGTGTAACTATCTGATTTCAACTTTTGGGTCATCATGGATCCTCTTCTTGGTTTCAAAGGACACCAAGACTGTGATGGAAAAGACGACCAAGAAGGTCCAGAAGCTTTGGTCGGGGCTCCGGAGGACTTTGGCAGTTGAGTGTTCATTCCATCCCAACCCATATCTTTTGTAATGCCCTTAGGGTTGCATGAGTTTCTTTAGATAGGCAATAAAAACATATACATCTTGATATATATATATATATGTAAAAATAAATATATATATATATATACAGATATAAATATAGGTAGCCACTTGCAATAGACAGGTCCCAGGTCCTATATAAATATCTTGTGCCTTAATTAATGTATCCAGTCGCGCAGGATGTGGCAGAACAGCCCTACAGCATCGAGATCCCCATGGGTCCAACAGCTCAAAGACTTGATGAAGAAACCAGCATCTGACACCTCTGAGCCTGGTAAGGGGTATGATGTTGGTGCAGAAACTGAAGAGCTTGGTGATGAATCCAGTGATGGTATTCCCGACCATTTCATGGGTGTGATTGATGAACCGGAATTTGCTTCGGATGAAGAGGTCAGGGTTAGGGCTGATACATCAACATTCCCCAACAAATTTCTATACTTAAGGTTCACCCAAAAACATGTTTGTTCCTTGGTGCCAAACACCTTGCTACCCCACTCTGCCCTGAGGAGAGCGACATCGACAGCGGAGTCTGGGCAACCAAAGACCTTGCAGAGTCTAGCAGTGAAGGGGGAGATGTGGCTGATCTTGGTGATACCATCCAAGGGGAGGAAGGGGATGAACAGTTGGTACTGGCTGATGGCCACTCATCGGGTCATGCTGATGCCCCATCAGATGGTGAAAACCCATCCCATGTTGAGGCTGCATTGGCAGTCTTCCAGCCGGAGGACATAGGGCCTCAAAATACAAAAGTTTTTCATTTGCAACTGTATATCCTTCATATCAACCAGTTCATATTTACCAGAATGTATATCATACTTACCCCAGTTTTCCCCAGTTCATATCGACATTAGTTTTGGATGTTTGGGCAGTGTATTGTTTTATGTCTAGGTTATAGTCTAAAACTATCCATACTTATTCAACAGAACTATCCATACTTATTCAACAGAACTATCCATACTTATTCAACAGAACTATCCATACTTATTCAACAGAACTATCCATACTTATTCAACAGATATTTGGTATCCCTGTAAAGGACCCAGCTGGCTTTGAACGAGCCCTGGATACCGTTGACCCTTTACCAGTTCTTGCTGAACCCAAAGCCAAGTCAGCCAAGCGCAAGCGCAATTCTTCCCAGTCAGGGAAGTCTGCCAAATCCCGGAAGTCCAAATCCAAGTCCAAGTCCAAGGGGCCAAAGTTGCCAGGCACACCAGAAGCTGATCATGCCTCAGCCGTGGACGCCGTGGACATCATCAATTCATTTCCCGAGATGTACCGGGATACTATCAAGGCGTTGCCTACTATGTTGTGGCCCACGTCTTCCAAGCATGGTGAGCACAGCTACACAGCGATCCTCGTTTGATAATCCAAAATGACCAGAACAATCAGAAACCAAGTTCTACAAACAGTTTTGTTCAGAAGAGTCAGGAATCATAGTTCTATTCCACAATCTTTTTTTAGTCATCCAATTCAATGTTATCTGCCTACGCAGCTTGGCTCTAAGGAGGATTGGGCAGGCTCGTGTTGAGGTGTTGCTTCGCCAGCAAGCTTTCAAGCCCAAGTGCAACACTTCTGGGGACAAACTTTCTGGGGAATCAGGCAAATCGAATCTCGAACGCATGCAAAATCAAATGTCCCATATACTAGAATTACAGGGTTGCGGGTGTTGTATCCTTACCTCTTTCTAAAACTTCAATCGTGTCGAATGCAATCTCAAAAGAAAACATATGCTGTAGTGTCCCCAAACCTTACCAGCTTTAGCCAAGGAGATCTTTTGCGAAGGACATCAAAGGCACTTGGGAAACAGTTTCCCAGATCATTGGAGTTACCATTGACTAGAGGACGAGCCGACCGGTGAATCCCTGAGGTATGTTGTACGAGCTAGAGTGGATGGTGTATGTCTGGCCTGCCCATAAGACATTTAATTGTTCGGGGCATGGACTGACGATCCCCAAGCTCAAGGGCCCAAAACCAGCGGGCAAGCTTTGGAGGGTTGCCTAGAGGTGAGATCAGAAGGTGATATTTCATTGTCATCACAACTTCCTGTGTATATGTCACTTGTTTTTTGGGGATGAGTCAACCTTCCAGCTTTGCCACTTAGATGTGTTGGGGTGGCTATGGGGAGCTCCCTGACCCAATTCTGAAGTTCCGGACATGTGGCCATCCATCACCGCGCCACCTGCATCGAAGAAAAAAAACAGTTTGGATGTTTGTCTTGGGATGTGCTAGTGACCCATTACATGTCTCTATCGGACCCCCAGCTAAGGAATTGCATGGTGGCCAGATGCTGCATTTGCGTCTTAATTTGCTGTATTCTCCAGAGCCCTTTCGTTCTAGAGCAGCCTGGAAGCTCATTGTTGGAATGGCATCCACTCTTTCAACTGATTTGCCGCAAGTATCGCATCTATCGTGTGGTCTGGCTGAATTTGGGGCTTATGGGTTTGATCACAAATCGGTTAAGTGGCCAAGTCCCAAAGATATATCATGATACATCTCATGCAACTCAGGTGTTCGTGTGGCTTGGATCATATGGTGGAGGCAGCACCTGATCTGAATTACATAATCCACATGGTCCACTTTCCACACATGGCTGTAACCGAAAAATGGTGCATATCCCTGGGAACATTCAACCAACCTAAGGTCCAAAGGGGACACTTCTATATTCGAATTGTGCTTGGATCGAGCAGCTATACCTGCCTCTTCCACAAAATGTGGAATGGGCAGCGGAGATGAGCAAGAAGCACCTTGGCAGCCAATGGGGGTCCATGTCCACCCAGTCTTTGCCCATAAATTGTGTATATGCCAATAATGAAATATAATGGAATCAATATGGGGAACAAACATCAGCATATATCCATAATGCACGGAAAGATCGAAATATAGTATGATATAGTATGTGTGGTTGCATATATATATATATATAGGGTATATATATATATACATATATGTTTAGTTGTGTGCCCCCATGTATTTCTCTTCATCGAACCCTTTCATGCAATATGTGCACAGTATAGATAAAGGTAGATGTATAGACAGAAGGTAGATACATACGTACGTACACACACATATATATATATGTACATATGTATATATATGTACATATATATATATATATACAGACACATACATACATACATACATACATACCTACATACCTACATACCTACATACCTACATACCTACATACCTACATACCTACATACCTACATACCTACATACCTACATATACATACATGCATGCATACATACATGCATGCATGCATGCATGCATGCATACATACACACACAATTGGATGTTTATTTGTCTCTTAATCGAAAAGGGTTCCCTGTGAACATGTGCACCATATCCCAAAGCTTATCATACATTTGATCCTTTACTGTCTTGAGCCCCCAAGGTATGTGGATCATGCAGGTGTGCCTCGTGTTTGCGGGGGGTCTGATTTGAAAGCAAGTCAGCATTACCCACGACTGTTTGGCCATGCTGTGGCCCAACTTTACCATCGACATGAACAAGATGTTCGGGGTGAAGTCAAACAGCGAGCGCCGCTTGGCAATCATTTACACAGATTCATGATTTTGTTTGTGGGGTCTGAAGAACCAATGATCTGTTTACACAGAGTTGCCACAAGCATTTGAACCTTCCAGAGTACAGAAACTATATACTATGTGGGGCAATGATGGATTCAGAAGTCAAAAACTATTGGCCCTTATTTGCTGTCCTCGCTATGTGTGAGGAAAGCCCTTGCAAAGCCCACCAAATCCATTCGCCGCATGAAGGACTGTTGTGGGGGCTAGAGTTGGAATCTGGGTTATCAATGGGATTATTGAGGTATGATATGAAACCATTTGAATTCTCATCCAGTGAGGTAAGAAGGTATGTGACTTTGCAAGGCAATGATTTCTGATCCACCACCCATTGAGTATCCCCATCTAAAATGTGGGTTATGAATTACCAGATATGCCCATGATGGGTTAAGTAGTGGATTAGAGCACCCATCTAAGCAAATCCCCATCATTATGAATTCCCATCCATCTTCATAGATACCCCTTTGGAACCTCTGATTTCCCACCAAACCATTGGGGGCCCGAATGCAGGACGGCTCATGGTCTGAATCTGCAGACCTGCAGCAAGTGCTGGATGCCATGCGGCGCTAAGATCTACATCATCTAGCTTAATTGGAGCTTGGATGGAATTCCTTCCAGCATCTGTACGGTGGGGTGGTCCGGGAATCCCATAGCTGGAAAATTTAGGAATATTTAGACACCCATCTCAAAAATTTGGGCTCTTTCACATTTTTTTTGGGGAAATCAAATGTCCTTTAATTTTTTTGGGGGAAAATCAAAAACCGGGAAACCGGGAAATTTCCGGGAAATGGCCGGGAAATGCCGGGAAATTTCCTGGATTTTGGGGCTTGCCGAAGTGTTCCAATTTTTTTTGGATTTCTTACCGGTTTTGATTCTTTTTATCCAAGAAACCAAGAAATTTCCCGGAATTTCCCGGAATTTCCAAGAAACCAAGAAATATCCCGGAATTTCTTTAAGAGTGGTGGGATTTCACCGGACACCTGACCAAAATTCATCCCAATTTGCCAATTGACATGGCTTGAAGTGCTTAACAATCAGCGCAGTGAGGAAAAAAAAGAATCAATTTGGTAGCATAGCTGTGCATTCAGCCCACGATTGCTACTAGGTTGGCATATATGCATATGATTGTAAGTTTGAGTTACCATACATAGCCATTTTCAATCAAGTTGAAGGGCTTCTGGTGCCTAAAGGGTTGATAGTCATGGCCCGGGACACCTTACCTCAGCCTACTCATCGACACCGATCAAAGTCAGCAGTTCGTGGCCGGAGTCCAGATCCAAAGTCGCTGAAGAAAGCAGCAGCAAGAGCCCGCAAGGAAAAGGAAGCAGCAGCTTTCATCACACCACCACCCAAGCGCAAGAACCGAAGCCCAGGAGCATCAGGTTCTTCAGGTGCCAAGTCTTCCAAGCCAGACCCAAGAAGGATTTCCTTTAGTGGGAAAAACACTGTGCACCCGATCGAAGCTGAGAACCAGCCACCCAAAGAGATAAGCCCTGATGAAGCAGATGAAATACTGCAGATGCTCAAGACCAAGGACCCCATCAAAGGAAATAATAACCTAGGTATTTCAAACGAGTTCCAGTAACCCAAGTTGTTCACTAAAGAGCCCCAGTAATCCTGCCCTTTCTTTGAAAGTTTCCTTTTCCACTCCTTTTGTTTTGCAGGACACCGGCAAAAAGAATGTCGACCAGTCCAACGAGTCTTCATCGGACGAGCAGGACAAGGCAAGGAAAGCTAGAAAACAATGGTGGGCCAGGTTTCAAGTGCCAGGCAAATACCAGAGGGTGGCTGGACATCCAAAGGAGTCTCATGGAACTAGGTCAACTGGAAGTGACAAAAAATCCATTGAAGCAATGCAGCAATGGTGGGTTAGGCGCAATCCACTTCTGGCCCAGGAAAACAAAGATGTAGGAAGGGCAAGTAAGAAGACCGAGAAAGCAAAACGCAAGAAGGCAGAGAAGAAAGCTGCATCAGAGAAAAGAGAGGCTGAGAAGAAGGAGGCAGAGAAGAAGGAGGCAGAGAAAAGAGAGGCTGAGAAGAAGGAGGCTGAGAAGAAGGAGGCTGAGAAGAAGGAGGCAGAGAAGAAAGCTGCAGCAGCGAAAAGAGAGGCTGAGAAGAAGGAGGCTGAGAAGAAGGAGGCTGAGAAGAAGGAGGCAGAGAAGAAAGCTGCAGCAGAGAAAAGAGAGGCTGAGAAGAAGGAGGCAGAGAAGAAGGAGGCAGAGAAAAGAGAGGCTGAGAAGAAGGAGGCAGAGAAGAAGGAGGCAGAGAAGGAGGCAGAGAAGAAGGCTGCAGCAGAGAAGAGAGAGGCTGAGAAGAAGGAGGCAGAGAAGAAAGCAGCAGCAGAGAAGAAAGCAGCTGGCAAGACAAACAAGACCGACAAGGCAGGAAGGAAGAGTGCAAAGGCAGGAGAGGAGAAGGACGTTTCAGAGGACTCGGATGAGGAAACAAATGATGAAGAATCGGCTTCCAGCAAGTCTGACAGTGATGATGATCACGAGAGCAGCAGCAGCAGCAGCAGCATGGAGCAGTGGTCAGACGAGGAAGAAAGTGAAAATGAGGAGGATGATGAGAAGAGCCAGGAAGAGTCAAGTGAGAAGGATGGTGAGGAGGCGGAAGGAAGTTCTTGTGAGACACCAACGGAGACATCCACCACCAAGCCTGGGATCTTGCAGACAAGCACCCAGCCAGACCAGAAGGATGACAGCAACGCAAGTGATGAGGAGGATGATGTCTCGACCTCACAGGTCACCTTAGAGTCCGAGGACAGTCAGAGTGATGAGGCAAGCGAGAAGAAGAGAAAGAACAAGAAGAAGATCTCCAGGACTGGCAATCAGAAGAAAAAGGGAGAGAAAAGGGTTAAGTCTCAGAAGACAAAGGCTGAGAAGGCAGAAAACGAGGCAGGCAAGACCAGCAAGAAGCGAAATGCAGATAAGGAAGATAAGGAAGCCAGCAGGAAGGCGAAAAAGCTTTCTCAGGCTGAGAATGGTCTGCCTACGGAGGATGAGCAGAAGAAAGGGCAGAAAAATTCCACAACAAACCGCAAGGAATGGCAAGCTTTTGGCCGTTGGGCCAAAAACAAGAAGCGCTGCCCAGCACAGATCATTGCAGCATGCAAAGATCAGGACTCCGGCTCCCTATTTGTATTTTAGACCTTTGTGAAATCATCTTGACAAATTCAAAAATTCAAGACTGCCCATTCTTTGAGATTCACTTCTAACCACCGCTATCCATTCCCTAATGTACTGTATTGATGCCACAAGTATCAGATACATCCCTGCCCCCAATCATCAACATCCATGTCTTGCAGGACAAGCGCATGCAGATGTTCAACGACTACATGGACCATGGGAAGGACTTTGCTCAGGTGGAGGCTCTCTTCCAAAGCCGTTTGGAAGAGAGCCAGAAAACATCGGTCAAGTATGGATTTCGAAATGACCAATGGTTGAAGAAACACCATGGGGACAAAAAGGCCGAAAAGATTATGGCCTGAAAGAAATCCTTGGGGCTGAAGCTTATCTCCAACATAGCCCTTCCCACAACTTTCCTTGCCTTGGCCCCTCAAGCTTTACATGCGAGCTTTGCCCATCACTCCTGCCAAGGACGATGGAGGACCCTGAGTTCCCTGGCGAGGAGGAGTACTTGTACTTCGTCCTGGTGGAATTCAACATCGAGGACATCAAGGAGTTGAAAAGAATCACCCAGTTAGAACTCACAGGTTCTTTGGATGCTGATGGTGTGAAGGCCTTTGTGGAGGTCTCCTGGCAAAACTGTTATAATCCCTTCCACCCAATAAGAAAAAACATACACCCATAGAAACTATGGATTGTTATGGGGAGTTCCACATAATTGATACAATGTAAGGGGTGTTATATTAGTGGGATGGGAGCTTACTTTCTAGTAAAAAATGATCATCCCAATTCAACAGACTGAAGGTCCCTGATTCCCGTTAGAAGTAGGGGAGCCACCATACCAACACGGTTTTAGTTGATCCCAATTATTCCACTTGAACTTTCCTAGGCTGGCGGATGCTTGGATGGAAAGCAACACCTTTCCCTGGGCGACAAGATGGGTGCTGATGGCATCAAGCGGATGCTGAGCTCTGCTGGGGTTGGGGCTGGGTCCAGTAAGACGCCTAAGAAGAGGAAGGGTGAGAATGGAAAGGGAAAGGGAAAGGATGGAGAAGCTGCCAAACCCAAGGAGGCACAATTCTTACATTTGTTTTCATCAATCACGGGGAATTCCATGCAAGGTAAAAGGCTCACTGCAACGTACTTTCACCACCCATGTTTCTACGGGGCTTGTTTCACCATCCACCACTGTACAGCGCAGGTGGTGCCGGAGACACCTTTGGACAAAGCTGCCACTCTTTTGGCAACGGTCATGAAGGAGGCCAACAGTTGCCGGATACCAGGCTGCATTAACCACATCAGACCCTCATGTAATATCACTTAGCGATCCAATGTCAAATTGTGAAAAGCTTAGCAGCTCAGCATCTAAGGGACTACGCATTCAAGCTTCGGCCGATTTCAATGTCAGCAGATTTGATTCAGCAGTTGAAAGCTTGCTCAGTCAAGCTTGGGGTCTGTGCTGAAACCCTCCAGAAAAAGATCAACAACAAGTGCGACAAAAATAAGCACTATGCGGCCGTGATCGCAGAGGCCAATCATTCCAAATTCAAGACATCTCAAGAAATTGGTTTTAATTTTAACTTCAATGCCTCGGTTCATCCTTCAAGTGTTGGTTCTTTTGTGCCGATATACTTTGCAGTTCTTAGGCCCCAATCCAGTTTTCCATTAAACCCTTTACTTCTAGCCTTTTCCGTTGGTGCGCAGGTGAATCAGCTGACTGAGATTGCGAGGGAGAGGATCGAGCTTGCCAAAGCTTTGATCAAGGCAGTTGATAAGCCTAAGGCAAAGGCCAAGGCTGCACCAGGTCCTACGCCTGATGCTACAAAGGGTACCGGAGATCAGGGCGAAGCCAGCGCTTAGTCCTTTAGCTTCAGCTTGTTGTACAATCCAATGATATCTTTTGGGCAAACCAGCCAGTTCGATTTCGAACTCTGGGTCAAAGTTCTTGGGGGATTTTGGCATTGGCCCATAAACCTTCCCTGTTTGAAGGGGTAACTGCCATCTTAAATTGCAAGGTTTCCTATGCAGAATCAACCCATGTGTATTGTGTGGGAGGGCAGGGTCAAGTGCCACCAACTTACAGTTGCAAGATGCAACATCACTCGCAGCTTGGAGCATTCAGCGCCCAGAGAAAATTGTTTTGATTTGCTCCTATTGTCTCCATTTGATCTATCAGGGTTGCACAGGGTCATAGCAAAAGATTGTGGGTCATCAAAATAATATAGGGAGTTTGATAACCATGCATGGGATAGCCCCTATACGAAACCATACTTGGGGGTGCAGTTGGGGCTATGGATAAATATAACTATGGTTATAATCAGATCACATGATTACTTAACTATTTTTGGAATTTTTGTTAGATACCCAGCTATTTCCAATTTGAACTGCACCCCCAAGTATGAAATAATATATATAACTTCCCAATTGCACCCTTGCCCCGACGCAGGTGCCGGTCCAGATCTCCTCGAAGACCCAAAAAGGATGAGTTCAAGAGTGCCTCGGATAAGATGTGGCTGGAATGAAACGACCCAAGTGCAATGAAGACACTTTAGAGATCCTTATTCAAAACCCCATCTCTATTCAAAGCCCCATCCATTTCGAATCAAAAAACTCGTCCATGCCCTGAGGTATTCTGGCTTTAGCTTCTACCTCTTCAAAGAGGATATTGAAAAAGATATGCTCAGGTGTTTCTGGGTTGCATATAGCTGGGTTTCAATGGGGGGATAGGGAATTCAAACATACCGACAATTCTTGATGAGGCACTGGGAGTATAGCAGGGTCATTAAATGTCCCCATTGAACATCACCCAACCATTAGATTCCATTAGGTATATGGTCTATAATGGCTACTATAAGGTGATGTCCAATATACGCAAAATGGGACATTTAACAACCCCTGTCAGGTTTCATGTGGTTACATGCATGGGGATCCCACAAGGGTTAGCTCGAGCTAAGGCTACTTCAGCTACAGATGGTTGCAGGGATGCTCGCGACTTGGTGGAGGACAACCTTTCCTGCCCCTTGGCAGTGGAGATGAAAAGATGGCTGAATGGTGGCCACGCAGAGCGATCTTTTGCAAGGCCCAATACAGTCTCGACAAGAAACAAGTTGTTTGTTTGATTTAAGTTATATAGATGTTTGTTTTCAAAAATAAATGGCAAGTTATCACACCAACCAAACTTTGGAACAAGTAAATGTTTCCAAGGCTTAAAAGAATCGATGTCGTTGAGCCCCATTATCCCACCAGGTGGTGCAAAGAAGTTTGCACAATTCAGCCTGATACAGTCGATATCCCTTTGATGATCACAACCAATGAGGGTGATGAGTTGGAAATGAACCAGCCCACTGCAGTCATTTGGCCATGGGATTATTTTCACCACTTGCACACTTCCGGAAAACTTTTGCAGTGGATATCTGACAACCCTGATGGAGCTTCAGCAAGGACAACCCAATATTGGGAACATTGCAAGCATTTAGACTTTTTCCAACGTGTGGGTCTGCCGGAAGACAAGTTCGGGTCTTGTGTGCCACTTTATTTTCACACAGACGGTGTGAAAGTCTATAAGAACCAAAAGGCATGGGTTTATTCGGTTAGCTCTGCCTGTCGAAAAGGTCCATCAATGTCAACAAAACTGGCCTTTATTCTGGTGAGGGATGCCACGGTAGTCAAGCGCAAAACTCATGATGCAATAGGGAAGTTGGCTGGGTACATTGTTGATACACTGATGAGCGGATGCTTCCCAGAGAAAGACTTTCAAGGAAACCTGTTCCCTCCGGGTTCCCTGGCTTCTGCAAGAGCTGGACAACCATTTGCACACGGCTGGATGATGGCCTTCGCAGCTTTCAAAGGTGATTGGGAGGCAAGGGTGGTTGTTCACAAGCTGACTCGGTATTACAGATCGACATTCATATGTGAGCACTGCTTGGCGTCATATAGGGATGATTTGACTTTTGCTGATTTCCGGGTGGATGCCAATTCACAGCAACTACGATTCTCTCACGATCAATTTTTGGCATTGAACCCACAACATGATCAAAGCTCTTGGACATCAGTAAGGGGATGGACAAAGGATCGGAACTTGGAAGAACCTCTCATTTGATTCAGTGTTTTCTATTTGGACACATTTTCAGACTGTGGCTTGTGGCAATCCCAATCCCCTGAAACCAAGCGAGCCTCAAAGTAATCGCTGTAGCATAGGACATCTCACGGCAATCCATCATCCACGGCCTCAATCCCATGTGCCCAGCCAAGGACCTCCTACATGTTTTTCACCAAGGAGTTCTATGTTGCGTGATTGCGGGGCTGATCTGCAGTCACATTGAAAGTCAAAACCCCTTGGTCACATTGAATCAACTGGACACATTTCTGTCAAAGAATGTTTACAAACACTACAAAAGATGGTGCCATGCGAAGGGGAAATTTGCATCAGCATGTTCCCACAGGTTCAATGCAATTCGCTTTGGGAAAGAACAGTGGGCTCAATATTGTGAACTGGGATCGGTCTACAAAGCTGCTGTGGTAAAATCGATGCTTTTTTGGTGCAATGACTTCTTGAAAGAACATGTTGGACGTGTACATGGTTCTGAAGCCAGGGCAAGATGCATACACAGTTTCGCAAAATTTCAATTTCTCCTTGACTCTCATGGTCCATTTTTCACAGGGGAGCAGACTACTCAAGTGGTGAAGTATGCCCGTGCTGGGTTACTATTTTACCAAGATCTGGTTGCAGAAGACAGGGCTAGGGTTGACGGCCGGAGGTTCTACAAAATGATTCCAAAATTTCACAGTCTTTTCGAAATGGCAATTTACATCGAGCAAACAAACCGCAATGTTCGGTTTCTTGGTTTTGGTTTGGAACCTCGTTTGGGGTAACCCCCAACTTAAACATTCAAAGTTCTTCCCATATCTGGTTTTTACTTTTGGGAAAAAATCCAAATCACCTATACGACCCCCATTTCCAGTTAATTACATAGGTCCACCAAATTTGGTTTCCAATCTTTGGTTATAAACCTGAAAATCCAAGATTTCATCAGGTATATCCCCATGGTATGGCCTAACCCACTAAGGTATGAACACTGCTATCAAGACGAAGATCTCATGAAGGAAATTGGAAAAATTGCCTCAATGACCCATCCTTCAACGATGGACATGGTGACCCTCAGAAGATACCGTGCCGTGCTGGAACTTTGCAGCTGAGACACCCGGCCAATGGCCGGAACATGCCACAACCGTCGCGACCGTCGCGCATGCGAAAACCGGTTGTGATGTTGAACATGGGATGGAATTCAATGAATGGGGGCATTACATGTAAAAGGTGCATGGTGTCCTGTAAAAATAGTTTCTACATTGCATTATTTGTAGAACATCCATGGTACATGTTGGACAGGTGATGGAACCCCGAAGGTGTATCTATATATATATAAAAATATATAGATTTATTTATTTATATAGTATCCATATGTATTTATATATATATGGTTTAGGGTTCAGAAATACCGTGGATGAAAGAAATCCTGCACCATGGTTTATATCCCATTATAATCCCATGACACTAGTACTTACCAACATGGTGCAGGATTTCTTCCATCCCCAATGTTCAT
>Ga0126342_10010823_pt1 | contig 16331 bp, 20 predicted proteins | sample Cyp1metagenome_FD_92528 | JGI IMG/M metagenome (GOLD analysis project Ga0126342, IMG submission 92528) | Coral microbial communities from Lord Howe Island, Old Settlement Bay, Australia - Cyphastrea 1 metagenome | ecosystem: Host-associated > Invertebrates > Cnidaria > Coral ... | reverse complement strand
TGTTTGTGTGTGTGTTTGTTTGTGTGTGTGTGTTTGTTTGTGTTTGTGTGTGTTTGTTTGTGTGTGTGTGTTTGTTTGTGTGTGTGTGTTTGTTTGTCTGTGTGTGTGTGTGTTTGTGTGTGTGTTTGTTTGTTTGTGTATTCGTGTTTGTTTGTTTGTGTATTCGTGTTTGTTTGTGTTTGTGTGTGTGTGTTTGTGTGTTTGTGTGTTTGTGTGTTTGTGTGTTTGTGTGTGTCTGTTTGTGTGTAAGTGTGTGTTTGTTTGTTCGTTCGTTCGTTCGTTTGTTTGGTTGGTTGGTTGGTTGTTTTGTTTGTTTGTTTTGATTGTTTTGTGTTGTGGTTTGGTTGGTTGGTTGGTTGGTTTGCTTGTTTGTATATACAAATATGTGCGTGCGGCTGCTTGTAAAGCACTTGCTACCTGCACATCCAAGTGGTCGCGGGCTCCACTTGATGAAGTTCACTCAGAAATTTGGGATGTGCTTGTCCATCGAAAATGAGGTGCTTCTAGCTGGATTTTGCCAAGAAAATGATCATTGAAACCAACCAAAATAAATCCAAAATATGGGTTGACCAACAAAAAACAATTTACCACGAAACAAATGTGTGATTGGTTGTGATTGAGAATATCAAACATGGGGAGGCGCGCAACATAAAATTGGACGAACTGGAGAATAAGACATGGCAGAGGTGGCAGTCAACACTCTGTCAGAAGAGTCGCTACTCTTCATTCTCATGGGATATCATGAGCAAGCTATTCGCCGCAAGAGGAGATTGGTATCTGCTTAATCCACACTACTCGCAAGCCAACAGCAGTTGATGGACATAACTGGACAGTGCCGGAATGGGAGAAGAACACCCATTCTGATCATTGCAGTGAGACGCGGTGGCAAGAATTCTAGAACTCGCGAGTGGTGAGCCGCTGACGCTGGCGTGCGTTCTTTATTCTTGTCGGTATTCAACCTTTGTCCGTGCATAAAACCAAATCAAATGCATCGGTAGAGAAGGAACTTCATGCACAAACCCCGCTCCTTCCTGGCTTTTCCAGCATAGAATGTTCAGAGATGTTCAGAGAAGCGAAGAAAGCAAAGCTTGGGGAATTTGCGCAAACAAACAGGAGCAAATAAAGCCAAAGAATACGTCTTAGCCGGTTGTAACGAAGATTTGGAGCCTAAAGGCCTAAAGACCTTCTCTTCGGATACATCGGGAACACTGTGTTGCGACTTGAGTCGAATCTTGCATTTTTGCATGTTGCTTACTTTAGGTTTATATATCATAAAATATCCATAATTTCCAGAATCGATTTGAAGATTCCACGTTTGCTTTCTGACTTCTCTGCCTGTGTGAACCGTGAACAGCCACTGGATTGCTGTTCTCGAACGCTCAAGGCTCTTGACTTCGATGGCCCAAGATTAAGCCCAGTCTGAGCTCACTGCATATTCCATGGAAATGGGAACTAATGGAACTAATGGAACTAATCTACTTTTCATGCTGGAAAAAACACAACGGACTGGTGTATGAGATACGCGGTAGGCTATACTTGGCAACGACTGGGTGCGATTGGAATCTTTGAGGCCCTTGTCAGCCATTGCCTTGACTTCCAAGTCCGTCTCTTAAGTCTTAGGCCTCTCTGTAGATGTGTTTGTGCACATGAAGACAGGCTGGAGCCATAGATTGCATAGATGCACAAATGAATCCGTCCAAGCAGGACCGTTCGGAAACTCACGCAATATGAAGAAGATGCAAACGCTGGCAAACACTGGCCAAACGCGCGACACACTTCCAGGTCTGCATCAGCAACGGCTTTCCAAATTCACACTTGTCTTTTGAATGGTGAAACTGATTCAAGCAATTGCATTCAACCTACCCAGGCACATACCTGACACTTTCATCTTCATATTATGCGGCTTCAGAATTCACCAAATTGATTCGAAGGCCAGCGGGGCACCTTGATCAAACGCATTGAAAGGCGCTCGTGAAATATAGGGATTGATCGGATGGCAAGACTTTTGGGGAATTCGAAAGCACAAATGCTCTTGGCTGCTCTTGGCTGCTCTTGACAAGGACGGGAATAAACTAAGATAAACTAAGAGCCGGGCGCACCAAAAATTCAAGCAATTGGTTGACCAGCCACGGTCAAACACATTCCTTTCATCAGCGCAGCCCGCGCACCAATCAAGCTGCAAAAATTGTTCACACTGAAGAAGCTCAAGTTCATTAACACAAATGCATTGTCTAGATTCTAGACGCTGCCCAAGCAACAACGATGGGTCGTATTCAAATCTATCCTCATCCAAGCCTGTTGCATACACACTAAAGTTCACCAAAGTTTGACCGTATCTGAGGCGGTGCATGCACATTTCACGCTTCCTGGCATTGCCGGCCTGCATTAAACTCTGCATCGTCCAGTTCATTGACCTGTACTGCCGTTCCAGTCCTTGAAACAAGTCAAGGACTGGGAAAAGTCATCAATTTTGAGAGCAATTGCTTTGCAATGGCAGGCGGTTTGAATGACTTGCAGTGTAACCACGAATGGTGAAACTCTCAAGAGGCGAATGAACTTTGTGTAGCTTCACCAGCACTTACTGACAGGCAACATTGAATTCCAGACCAGCGACGCATCTCTGACCACTTGAAAGAGATTATGCTTGTACTCATTGGCAAGCTCATTCCTGGATGGCTGACATGCTGTGAACATGTTTCATAAAATTATCTTCGCAAGACAGCTTGCGTTCAGAGGTGTGCCAGTTTTCCGTGCTCCTGGATACAAACGTGATGTGCAAGCGCAGGATTGGTCCAGTCAAGAGCGACAGAATAACGGAGTACCTTGCCAAAACCAAGCTGCACAAAAAAGAGTCAAAAAATGTTGTAACTCGGTGGAACTGGAGCTTGCGTTTTTTGGCAGACAGAAAAGCATTGCTCACGAAAAGCCAAGGAGCGTTAGGTGCATTATCAACAAGAAGCCAGTAAAATGCCTCCCTTCACTCGAGGTCCAAACTACCAAAATAAAGTCCACCAAGCATCCGCCAAGACCAATTGTCAGGAGCCCAGCCAGCATCAAGACAAACTCTCGGTGGTTCAGCAGTCCCACTGCATTGGTCAACCAGCGACAGTAGTGATCGTATCTTCGAATTGGTTGCTTGAACAACCACATCTTATGACATCTCCTTGGAAGCTCCCCTGATGCGTGCGTCTGTACAAAGACCTCCATCTCTTTCACTGGAAGTTTGCCAGGATCACAAAGCACGCAGTAGACCAAGCAACTGAGCGTCATGACATAAATGCATAAGAAGAAAGCCCGGATTGAATAGCCCCAAGATAATTCATCTCTGATAAGTGGAAATTGAATCATCAACATGTGCAAAGCACCAATCAGCGTGGTCCCGAAAAGCATTAGGGGAAGGTAGGGGCGCTTGTCGTTGCCAAAGCAGTCAACACTATCAGCAGGCGGTTTGCGTTCATCACCACATTCGTCCGCATCGCACTCCTCCTCTGCACATTGTTGCTCTTGAGGATCCGCGCAGGATGCAGCAGATGCACTCCTTGGAGGTCTATGTGTGCCAGATGCTAGCCGTGACAAACGCGGCGCGCTTTGCACACTTTCACCCCTTTCACTTGCTACACCTCCCACAGTTTTGGGTCGACCTGGAACTGGCAATGTGCTTGCAACGCCTGGTTCTGCTCCAGGTTCGTCCAACAGACCTTCTCGTCCAGATTTATCTTTCTGATCTGTTTTGCCTCTCATTCCAACCACGCCATGGCTTCGCAGCTACAGCTTTGTTGGTACTGGGTGGAACGCTCAAATGATGGTGGCTTGAACTGTTTACAATTTACATGCATGTTGAAATTCCCAAACTGAACTTCCTAAACCTCTAGGGAGGAAGCGTCAACAACCTGTAGGGTGGTGATCAAAAGGCTCGACTTGTTTAGAGCTTCAGCTGTTCCGATGCTTGTGCATGCCCATGCTTGCAATAGCAGAGTTTTGCTGAATGCAGAATAGAGAAATAGCGGCTTTTCGATCTCCAAGATAAAAACTTGTGGAGCACTGAGTCTCGACCCCCATCAGTCCAAGAACTTTTTTGTTCTGTTGGCCGCTTTCGACATCTCCCGATGCCTCCCATACCTCCCCCTCCCACACTTGGTGTGATCAGTGTGATATTTTTTTCAAAGAACAAGCCTACAATGAAAAATCCAAAACACAGGGTGCATTGGAAGCTTTGGGAAGCATTGACCGCGAATTTGCCTAGCTCCGTACAAACCACGGATGGAACTCTCTACATTGCCCTCCACAGGTGTAGCTTGAAACCGCAGCCATTTCCAGGCACTCGAAACCTTTAAAAATGAGAGCCTTGGACCCCTGCGCTGTTCAGGCATGTAGGGAACAGGCGAGCTGCAGCTAGACTACACTGCACCTCTTGGAATGCATTGCATTATGTGGAACCGGTTCGCAGACGTTTCTTAGATGGGATTATATGGGCAAAGAACCACCGCCAAGACCTTGAAGTGGAAGCTGATCCAAGAAATTCCTCAACAGGCCAAGGAAAATGATCACAACTTGAAACAAGCTCAGATGTTCACAAATCCCATGTGCAAGCAAAGCGTCACAGGCTGTCCGGCACTTGCGGGCTGGCCACCCAAAAAGCCTTGTCGCGCCTCAGCGGTCAGGCACCATAGCCCAAATCAACAAAATAGAAATTGGCGGCAGGCCTGAATGTTTGCAAACGATTTGCACTGCAACAACATGGGTGCGGTTCTGCAGCACAGCACCGTCACACAGTTCTAAGCCTGCCTGGCTTTTGAGAAGGTAGAACCCCAGAAAGCACCCAGGCAGCATCTGATTCCCGAATGCATAGCAATTTGCTAGACGTTGCGCAACCGTCCGCAACCGTTTGCAACCGTTCGCCACCGTCCGTGTGAGGTCTGCCTGTGGGGAATGCTGCAGAAGCGGTCATTTTTGGAGGTTCAAACGTCGTGTAACGTCGTTTCAGGCGTGGCACTTTGTGGCATCGCAACATGTTTCACATATCGCAAATCATCTCAACATGTTTCAGAACGCGTCAAAAGTCGTTCTGTGCGACAGGCGCAATGCTTTTGCGAGGTTTTCAGAAGATGACCTGCATTTTTCGTGGCAGGCGCAGCACTTTGGAGACGTCCATCGTCATTTTGCCTGGCAGGCGCGGCACTTTAGACGTGTCGTGTTGCGTTTTTCTGCGAATCGCATTGTCGGGGCTGCATCAAGTGGTGACAACGTGCAAATTGCGTGGCAGGCGTGGGACATCGTGAGGGTCGTTCTGCGTGGCAGGCGCAGCATCTGGTGAAGATCCGGCGCGTGTGGAATGTCATTCTGCGTGGCAAGCGCTGTATTTGGGACACTTTCGTGATTGCACTTGCCGCTTTCCGCATTGGCGCGGCTGTGTGAGGTGCGATGTTTCCTTCGCCTTTCGTGCCAGTTTGCGTGGCAGGCGCAGTACTTGGTGATGTTGTAGCTTGTGTAGCAATACATTGAACATTTCACATTCCACTACACATTCTACACTCCACACTATAAAACTGCACAGTTGACATTCCACATCCGCAATCCACACTCTACAATCTACACTTTACACTCCGCACTTTACACTCCCCACTTTACACTCTACAGTCCACACTCTACACTCCACACTCTACACTTTACATTTTTCTACACTTCACACTTTACACTTGAAACTCCACACTTTGCACTTGTCACTTCGCACTCTACACTCCACACTCTACACTTTACACCCTACACTTCACACTTCGCACTTGACACTTGACACTCCACACTCTACACTCTGCACTTTACACTACACACTCCACACTCTACACTTTACACTTTACACCTTCACACTTTACACTTTACACTCCACACTTCACACTCTACACTTTACACTTTACACTCCACACTTCACATTTCAAACGGGTCTGGAATTGGTTTGGGTTTTTCCCCGTTTTGGGAAGTTTTTGGTGGATTTCCTGTTCTGTCCATTTTCCTGGTTTTTTGCGGCATTTTGGACCTGGAAGCTACCATTTCCACTGTATTTGCAGCATTTCAGAGTTCGAACCTATATATAGGGGCTCCGTTCCTGGCAGAAGGCCCCAACCAGAGAAGGAGACAGGGAAAGGGGGATTTATCTAGAGCTGGCGTAGGACCTATTCAGGGCTGGTTTAAAGTTTATTTCGCGTTGGTTTAGTATTTAGGCTTGGTTTGAAATCTATTTAGGTTGGTGTGAAGTTTATTTTGGCATATTTAGGCTTGGGTTAACACATATATATTAGGGTTGGTTTAGGATCTATTTAGGGTTGGTTTAGGGTTGATTCAGGATTAGCTTCAGATTTTTAAGGGAGTGTTTAGGATTTAGATGGATTTAGTTAGAGCTGCTTCATATGGTTTATGTGTTGCATGATGCTTCTTAGGGTATCTACAATATGAGAAACAAAAAAAGCACGGAAAAGCATAAAAGCAGGTAAGCAAAGAAACGCTGAAAGCAGAGAAGCAGGGAAGCTGGAAAAGCAGAAAAGCAGGGAGAAGCAGAAAAGCGGAGAAGCAGAGAGGCAAAGAAGCAAAAAAAACAAAAGCACAAAAGCAGAAATTCAAAGAAGCAGAGAAGCGAAGAAGCAGAAAGGCAGAAGCAGAAAAGCAGGAAAACGCAGAAAGCAGAGAAGCAGGCAAGCAGGCAAGCAGGGAAAAGCGGAGAAGCAAAGAAGCAGGGAAAAGCAGAGAAGCTGGGAATCAGAAATCCAAAAGAAACAAAATGGGAAAAAAACATAAATAAATAGCCCTCCCTTTACACTTGACTCTCCACGCCCTACGTTACACTATACACTTTGCACCCCACACTTCGCACCTTACACTTTACACTGTACACTCTACACTTTACACTCTACACTTCACACTTCGCACTTGACACTACACGCTCCACACTCCACACTCTACACTTTACACTTTACACCTTCACACTTTACACTTTACACTCCACACTTCACGCTTTACACTCCACACTCTACACTTTCCACTTTACACTCCATACTCTACACTGTACACGGTACCAGTACACTTTACACTCCACACTCTGCCCTCTCTATGTGTTTCGGCATCTGTCCCAGTAACATACGCGTGAGCTTTCGGATTCGTGGGCTGCATCTGGTTTTTTTCAATCAACTGAATTCTAAAGACTTCTCTGGGGCCTCTTCAAGTCGCCCAAAAAATTCACCCAACCTGAAGAGGAAATTTATGAAGGCTGCAACACAGATCGAATTCCAGGAGTGTGTTTTGTCGTATCTTGCAGCAATAGAGCCTTCACTACCCGTAGCAAGAGGCCTAAAGGAAGCAGGGGCCAAAGGGGAAGGATGTGGATTGTAGGCCTACTTGGCTGGTGGGTTGATTCGTTCGTTGCTTGCAGGATCGTCTCATTGATTTGTTCGCTTGCTTCGTTAAGTGATTGGTTTTCATTGATTGATTGTGGGAAAGAATGTGTACTTGATCGTGTTCTTGGCAAGCACTTGCAACTTGTCTTGGAACGTGTATGACCTTGTATTCTTGTATGGACGAGGGCGTGAGGTTTGAAATGGACAGGTGCTAGTGTGTTGATAGGTCCCGAGTTTTGCCATGTTATGGTTTGACTGTATTGGAATAGTTCCTCAAAGCTTTTCGATGAGGTAATTGCTAGGGCACTGCTGCGTCTTACATGCTTGCACCCTTGGATTGGAAATGCTACGCCGCTGTGCTCCGCTTGAGCACGAAAACACACATTTGGACAAGACAGTGGTCCCATTTGGGGCAAATTTTGGTTGCGCTTCACATCAGCACAAAACGACAAGACTTTTGTCGAACAAGATGGGTCTCTCTTGCGTTGATTGCAAGACTTTGCAAAAAGATCAACTATCAGCAAAATGAATGGCGAAACGAGAATTGCCATCCATTGAAAGTAAGCTTTCTAAAACCATACTGCAACGCCCTTGCAACCAGATGTGACAGAGAAAACCACCCAATGAAAGATGTTCTCGCGCCGGCTCTTGTCGTAGCCGGATGGCATTTCAATGACAGAAAATGGAGCAAGCAACCAGAACTGATCAGATTGTGCATCCCATGAAATCCAATAGCTTCGTCGGACTTGGTTTTGGATTGTGTGCCACGTCCCCCTGCTCGAAAGCATTGGTTTTACCCAACAAACACATGCACACATGTCCGCAAATTGGAAGTATCTCTCCCGATTCTCGTTGAATCATACGTGGAGGGCTGGAATTGCAACGCAACTCAATGCAATCAAGTTCAAGTAGGAGTCCAAGGAATAAATCCGAAGGTGCCGAGGCGTGATAGTTTAGCAGTGGATGCGCGACAGATCCGTCAGACTGGTACAGCTTCTGAGGGGGGCCATGTTTGCCCGGGACAGGGTGCCAAAAGTCGGTTCCCCGGCTGTGGTAATTTGCATATTTCACAGACCAACATCGGCCAAATGCACCGGTTTAATCCGATATGGCCCAACTTGGCTCCAACATGGCGCAACTTGGCCCCAAGTTGGACCCGTTTGGGAGCAACTTCGGCCCAGGTTGAGCTCCACATGGCTTCAAAATGGGGGACATGGCCGGCCCAATACGAAATCAAAACAACCGTTTTCATTGGTATTTCCCACGTTTTTTGGGCATCAATGACGCTTCGTGATGAGCAATGTTCCCCATCCAATTCCCTGGGCGCGGGCGGTTCTCGTCGCAAAGCGACTCGAATACTTTCCAGTTGCGCAAGACTCACACCTCTAGATATCATTACCTAAACCTAAGGAAGCCTTTCCTCAAGCGGCAGGGAGCATAAAACTCGCAGCTGCCTCAAATGTGACAAGCTGCGCGTCCCCTCATGAAACTCATCAGCATCATTAGCAGCACCATCTAATTCTGTCATACAAGGTGAGACACACAAGGTGAGAATAGAATAGCTACAAAGAGTGTGATTTCAGAAGCACAGAATTCAATAATCAGGCCACTAAAGATCAGCAACATTCTTTTCAAATATATACGTACATATATATATAGAAAGAAACAAACATCTTCAAAGCCGCTGTTTTGTGCATGATCATGGAAATTTAGGCGAGCAGCGTATTCTTCGATTAAACAGAAAAGGCCCAAGTGTAAGGCGAAGCTGTGAATTCGATCCTGCAGCCAAAGGGACACAGGAGTTTCTCTGGGCAATCGCAACAACAGCAGATCAAGCTTCAATGTTCAGGATTGCAACATATTGCGACAAATATCTGGGTGTCCAGCGAGAGAATGCCGTGCCCACCTTTGGAGTGGTCCTGGCCTGTTTTGCAAAATCAATCATCAAATGCTTAGAGTGACACTGTATGAAACTTTAGCGAACTGTGACGAAATGTGTCTAAAGCTCTCAGTGGCAGATGCAGGGGGTCATCCAGGTGCAAAGGAAATCAAAGCACTGCACAAAGGGACGTTTGGTGCAGGCGGAACCACTTTTACCAGTGCAACACAGTGCTTCACAGTGCGACGCAGTACGACAGAGTGTAGTTGTACCAGTACAGGTACAGCTCTTTAACATTTGTGCAGGGCGCTGAGCATGAGAACTGCGTCAGTGGCAACCACGCACATCTTATACATCCAATCAAGTGAAACCTCACACTTGTACTATTGGTCCTGATATAGCATGCCTGATAAGGCATTGGTTGGGGATTCACAGACTGGGTATGGAAAATGCAAATGTATCCCTTAACATCAAAACGGAATAGCGCAATACATCTTACGTAAGCATGGACGAAAGGACGAGCACAAGACACAAAGGAAAGAACAAGGGCGGCAAAAGTGGATGAGTGGCTGCGCCTGAAAAGCTCGCTGATACGCAGCAATATGTCTTCAAGATGTGCTCAAACATATAGCATGTGTTGTGCCGTAGGCAAATTCCCACGCTGGCATACTTGTGCAAAGTGTAGGACTTCCTGTTCGTATTTCCTGTTATTTGTAGCCAGCATAAGTGGAAGAAAGGAAAACTTGGAAAATGCAATTATATTGGTAGCACTGCTCGCAGAGGTTCGTGCAAAGCGCGACGGTGCCATGTCACTGCAGATTAAATATCGTGAAGGACGCGCATCGTTAGGGAATGACTTGGCTAAATGATTTTTGTATGAATCTATCCATACGGCCAAGTGAAAACACCATTTCATTCATCAACAACATGTCCAAACACGTCATCAATTTTTCCATGAAGTGACTCGCCTTGAGCTATATCTAACACACCTCCCCCTTACAATATGAATGAGTCTTCAGGGTACTGATGTTGTACACGAGCAGGAGAGTTGGCCCTTTGATCAGAATGCAAGCAACAGAAAGGTTTGATCTGTTGCAGCCTAAAGACCTTGCATCCAAAGCCTTTGCTTGAAGGGAGGCCAGACCTAAGCCAACCAGGGTTTTCTTATGGATGTTATGGAAATTCAGTTTCGGCAATCAAAGTGCGGAGTGTACATTGCACATGTAAATAAACATGGTGCGATCTTAGTAAGCAAAGCTCCAGAAGCTAGCTGCGGTGCCTTTGTTGCATGGGACTACTGCCACTGGCTGAAGTTCTCTCGGGAAGCCTTGCGGGTTGACAAGGTTGGTGATAGAGCCGCCAGCGAGGCCGGTAATGGTTGAGGCACATGAGGCAACTGAGGCCTTTCAAACTGCAGGAATTGCAGGAATTGCAGGAATTGCAGGAATAGAAAAACTTTGGATCTCTTTGAGTCTCAGATCTCAGGGATGTCGCTCCTGGCTGCTGGTTTGGTGGTCTCAGGAAAGCTCCAGGCTCTCCAGCCTCCAGAATTTGCTGAGCAGAAAAAGGACTTTTAACAGCTTCGAAATGCTTCGAAATGCCTCAAAAATACCCTTTCTTGCGTTCTGATTGCAATGGGCAAGCAGAACAAAGACAAGGACCTGAGGCATTTCCTCATTGTCACACTTGCTCCATCGCTGAGGCTGCAACCGTGCACCACAAAGTGCACAGAGCAAGTACTGCCGGCGGCCACCTGCATTCACTAGACTAAGGCTTCCATTGTATTCATCGAACAATAGGCAAAAATTGAAGCCTCGGAATAGCTAGAGAAGCGATTTGTGCTGTTGTTGTCCGAATTCTGTTGCGCATCATTTCCATGTTGGCTGGAACACCTTTCCCGAACCTTTTGCACAAAATCTGCTTGGTTTATTCTCCATGGATCTGTTTCGCCTGCTGACTTTAATAGCTATATATCATTCTGCCTAAAGTGCCTTCTGGGGGGGTACCATTTCGGGAAACAACATGGTATGACCTCAACACAGGCAATGTATGTCGGGGCCTGGATCTAACACACCATGGGGTGCAATGCTCAAGCGCTTTTATGTCGCGACGAATGTCCCGCCTCGAGCTGTTATACATTGCGGTGGCTTATGGAATCCTCACATGTTGTGCCAACAACAACATCTGAATCATATGACCATGTGACATCACCTCAGATTGACACTGGTTATTCTTTTCTTTGGTCGTCAACATGTGACTTTCCGTTGACTGTTGTCTGCACCTTGCTCAGCAGACTTTGAATCAGTCAAAGCTAGCGCTGGCTGCGTTGCAAACTTGCGGAAGGCGTCTCGCAAGCTTGGGCTACGTTTGGTGAATGCATCAGCGGTTTGCTGTTCTGTTGGCACCCATCGCAAACTTCTACGGCTTTCTCTTAAAGCTGCTACATATATCTCCACTCGCTTCTCTGAGAACGTTGTGCTGCGCCCAGACGATGAATTGCATCCCACAATGACCTGGCATCGGTCACTGGAATCACTTCAAACAGCGGCACTCCAGTTGTAGCTCGATAGTCTCCAAAGACCAGCTCACGGAAGACACACGTCAGGAAATTGCCTGTGTCGAAGGCTCTGTCGAGCGATGCCGCTTCGACAAGTGTGGATCTCAAAGTCCTAGTCCTTTGATGGCGAAAGGACTTCCATTCCAAAAGGGATGCCGTCGTCAGCTGCTCCAAGTGACTAAGCCACCTTGGCTCTTGTTACCAGTTGGCCCAGCCTGGGGCATCACGGCTCAGCAATGGTACGTGCGGGTCCAAGTATCCTTGCACCACAATTCTTGCCTTTGCTTTGTGCCAGCGTCCTCCTTCTTGAGGTTTCCATCTGTAGCAGATGCGGCTTTTCAACACTAACTTGGCATCTACTCAGCCGGGTTTCGGATAAACCGGCCTGCGGCTGGCCCATTTGACCCATTCGGTCCATTCGGCCTATGTGGCCTTGACAAAGTGAGGGCGGTCCTGGGCATTGATGGAGCGCCAGGGTGTTTCCTTTTTCAAAGCTTGTTTGGCAGCTCGCCCCATTCCCTCATCACCAGCACATTCATCATCACCGCTTGACATGAGACCTGTGATGGTCTCGACTTCGGTGAACTTGGCGTCGAAGACGGGTGTGCTGGATGTCGGCCATGAAGTGCTTGCCCAAGTTGGTTGTTGATCTTGTTGGAAACGCTTGGCCTCATTATTGACCAAAGGGTCCGCAGAGGCCGTCTTCTTGTGGACAATGTCGTTGAGGAAGACGTGATAGGCGATAGGCCTTTGCGAAGCCATCGGGCTGAAAAAAGGGTTAGACTTCTGGAGGTGCGCCGTCCCAACCCGTCATCAGCACGCATTGTCGTCCATGTCGACGAAGCCAGTGTCGCTCACGTTGCAAGAGTGGACTTTTGAGATGCCGTCCATGCTCTCGGAGCCAATGCTGTTTGACTCTCATCTGCTTCGGCATCTGTGCTGATGTCGCCTTCTTGTTGTGCTTGATGAAGGCGGTCTTGGTGAGGGCAATCTCAGGCATCTCCAGCTCTTGTGTCAGGTTGTGCAAGGTTCTTCGTGTAGATCTGGGCGCGCTTTGCATTTCCACCAAGGCATTCTTCATGCTGATGTCGACCTGGACAAGGGACAGCAACTTCCTTCAAACAGCAGCCAAATCGCCTCACCATCCCGTGTCCTTCTTCAGCAAATCTCGACCTCGAAGTCCAAAATTGCACATTGAGCCTTTCTGCAGTTGAACTCCTGGAAGTTGCAGAACAGGTTGAAGTTCATCTTGCTCCCAGAACTCGGTGCCCAAGGATTCTCCAGGAGGAACCTTCTTGAGCTCCATGATCGTAGTGGCCATCTCTTGTAGAGCAAGGCGATGCTCTTGTCGAAGTTCATCCAGCTGCTCTGCAGTGTAGTTCAAGTGCTGGATGCGTGGCCATGGGCCACATCGAATTTCCCAGACCGTCAAGAAGGGTCAGTGTCGCAGCAAAAGCTGTCCCTTCATCGTAAACCACATCGTCATAGTTCTGCTCATACTCTTGGTTCTGTTCATCTTCATTCTCATAGGTCTCTTCCGGCACGTTGGGCATGGCAGTCTCATCATAGTCATAGTTGGCCTCATAGTCATCCTCACCATAGGTGTTCCAGTTGCGTCGCGCAGACTTCTGGCTGCGACGGGAACCGTAGATTGAAGCCTTCTTGCCATGCATGGAGTTGGGCAAACCAGCGACGCTCATGCCAGCAGGGTACTGAATCTTGATGGCGTCCAAGATAGCACGCATCTCAAATTTGTTGCCGGCTGCAAGGAGCAACTGGGCTGTTGCTCTTTCATCAAGACGAAGTCCATCGAGAAGCTTGATCACACAGCTCTCTTCAGGGTAAGTTGGAACACTGTTGTCCTCCAGCTTCCGCTCCAACAAAGGAAAGCGCCTCACGAAGGCTGTGATGTTCTCCTTGCAGACGGCCAATCGATTCGTATTCACGAATCACACCGCCTTGCCTGAACAAAGGCTTCTCACCGAAGGACTCCTCCAAGTCATTGAGAAGCTCCCATCTTCTTTCTTGTACTTCTCATCGGCTATCTCCAATTCAGCTTCACCACGTAGTTGTTCCCTCGCACGCAAGGCCTGCTCCTTCTTCGGCAGGAACTCAGCAGTAATCAAGCACCATCGAGTCAGGCGCAGTACGGGTCAACGTCAATGCCCCCCTCAAACGTGGGAGCAGGAGGGCTGGCACCTGATCTCCATTTCACAGTCTTGGTCTTGTTGCTAGAGCTTCGGCTGTTGGCCCTTGAAGCACATCCACGAGAACCATGCTGTCGGCCAGATTGACCTGAACGAGCAGAGGGAGAGTTGCTTGGGAGTTTCCACCTTCTTCAGAACCTGCAGCTCTGTTAGAACCTTCGGCTTGTCCAGAACCTTCGGCTGGGACAGAACGTTCAGCTCCATCAGAACCACCTTCACTTCCATCAGATTGGGACGCGCCAGTCAAGTCAGCGTCCGAGGCCGAGAGTATGAAGATCGTCAGATCCATAGTCTAGGGGAACGTCACGGTTGAAGTCCATCTCAAGTCAGCCAGGGCGTAGAGCACCAGAACCACAGCACCTAGTCCAGATATGCCAGGAACGTCGCTACCAATGCCAATCTATGCCGGAGCCTAGATCTAACACACCATGGGGTGCAATGCTCAAGCGCTTTTATGTCGCGACGAATGTCCCGCCTCGAGCTGTTATACATTGCGGTGGCTTATGGAATCCTCACATGTTGTGCCAGCATGCAGCATCTGATTCATATGACCATGTGACATCACCTCAGATTGACACAAACAATACTTCGCCCGATAAAGTACAAAATCCAGCAAACGAGTGACCTGCTTTGCCATATTGGACAGACCAAAAGACCTGTGCCAAGCTCAACCTCAGTTTATGTTGAGCTTCTATTTGGCTTTTGAAAGCCATTCCATCCAAAGGATGACCATCGTGGAGCTCATACTGAGCCTGTCTTAAGTCTACATTCTGCCTATACTGTGCCATGTGAGGGGATGTTGAACGCACCCATTTTCAGCCACTGTTGTGAGCTTTTGGGGAGCGTTGTTGAGTTTAAAAGAAAAAATGCTAGTTTGAACATATTATTCAGCCACAAAGAATTTGAGTTATGTTGAACAAATATTGGCTTGGCACTCCCAACCAAACCTGCCAAGAACAGGAACAATTGAATAGGTCTTTGTTTGATCTATTGGGGCTCTGCAGGATCAAACACGTACCAAATACATTCACAATACGCTCACCAAAACTCTCCGGATCTCTCGGTTTCTCGAGGCCTTCTCAGCGGAGGCATGAGGTTTTCTTCAGCAGGCCACAAGAGGCCACAAGAGACGACAGCGGTAGCGAACTCAGCGAACTTAGCAAACTCTGGAATCAGGTCCAACAGCCCTATGGAGTCCTAAGGAATCCTACGGAGTCCTACAGTGCACCCTGCGGACCACGTGACACTCACAAGTGGAATCGAAACTTCGGACCAGATAGCTGACACTTAGGAGCTGATACTCACATAAAGTATTCTGAAGTGCTGGCCTTATGAAGGTTATTGAAGGTTGACCTTGTGGATCATCAGCTTATATCAAGCGGCAAGCCAAAAGATATGCGGTCATGACGAACCTGCTCTGGCCAATTCACAGTCATGCAACTCAGAATCTTCTGCAGCACCGCATCAAGCCAACATCCACTACTCCTTTTTTCAAGCAGCAGTTTTGCTACGCTTGTGACGTGAGACTTACTCTCATGCAGCACAACTTCGGTGACAGCATGAAATAAAGTCACCACGGAGGTTCACTTTGTGACTTGAATTGAATGTGTAGTGCTAAGATCAAAGCATTGCTGGGGACTTGTTCATACTCCAACCATCTTGCAGCAAAATGTCAAACGTGCTATGTAAATACCAATCCTTTTTCGCAGCCTCCCGACTTACTCAGCCATTGATTGCCAAGATTCATGATCTTTTGCCTTTTTCCAAGTCCTGGGGCTTATTGCATCCGAGGAAGAAAGTCAAAAAAGAAACGAAACTGAAAGGGAACTCCACGAAGCAACAACCTGATTCAAACGATTTTGCTGATTCCCGATTCCCCTCTGGAAAGTATATACGAGGCACTGTAGCGGATGCAACGGAAATGACTTGTTCTGAAGTGTTCTTGTGCAACCTGCTGAAAAATGCAAACCAGATTCGATGCCCGCTTTCTTTGCGACTGCAGCTGCTTCCTGACCAGGTAAAAGCATAATGGGGAAGTATCACCAACATTCAACACGTCTTGAAGCAAAAAAGCACCACAAAACCTGTAAAACAACATAAAAAAACGCTAAAACAACTCAAAACGCACTATCCTACAGCATTCCCTGCCATGTCGCCCGACACGAAGGCCAAACCAAAATAGATTCTCAATATACTGTACCTACTGGCCTCACAGACCTTTCAGGTTTTCTTGCCTTTGGTGATGGAAAGCGTTGGAAATGCTGAGACATTTTTTCTGCGGTAGCCATGGGGGGGGTGGGGGGGGG
>Ga0126342_10010822_pt1 | contig 16332 bp, 11 predicted proteins | sample Cyp1metagenome_FD_92528 | JGI IMG/M metagenome (GOLD analysis project Ga0126342, IMG submission 92528) | Coral microbial communities from Lord Howe Island, Old Settlement Bay, Australia - Cyphastrea 1 metagenome | ecosystem: Host-associated > Invertebrates > Cnidaria > Coral ... | reverse complement strand
GCAGCATTCAGCACTGCCTGAAATGACGCTTTTCTATCACCGACGTGTGGATTAATCAGGCTGGCATTCAAGCTTGCAGTAATGTGGTTGTTTTATGTTGTTTTGGTCAAAATTTTCCGGCTTATCCCTTTTCGTTTCGGCCCATATAGCAATTCGCTGAACTCCCCGTATCTCAAAAACCGCGCGCCGTGTCGGCCCGACTATGAGCTTTCGCCTGCTTGAATGGGCATGGCGTCGGGATAGCGGCCCTGCGGGATGGTCGGTCGCTGCTGCACGGCTCGAATACAAACGGGAAAGGCACGAGGGCCGCGCCTGCCTGGCCCATGCGCAGCTTTTACATCGGGAACAGGGGCCTTCTCTTTGAGTGTCGCTTTCACGGATTGTGTCAGGACGATCCAGGCATAGCTGTGTATGACGCCGAAGAATGGCATTGTGAAATTGCAGTCGCCTACCCGGGCGGCGAAGTATATGTCCGAGAGGTCCCGCCTGCTTTTGTGGTTACGTACAGCTTGGCTCCCACAGGAAGCCAAAGCCTGAATACCGTCTTCACGACACTTACTGGCTCGGAGATGCTGCGTATCTGCGTGGATATTGACTTTTGTGCAGAACGACTCACCAGGAGAGTTGCCATTGCCGCTGCAGCACAAGGGCGTCTGCAAAGCCGCAACCAAGCAGTTCAAATAGTCTGGGCAGGGAATCCTGGGGCAGTGGTCACCCTGATAGTTCCCGATGTAATCTGGGAAGAATTGCAGCAACGTGATGCCCAGCGCGACTGAGTAGCGAACTCTTGTCTTTAAAACGGCTACGCTGCAAGCCGATTGCACTGACGAAAAAAATTTCTACGAGATACACCTTTTTCCAGGATTCCAAACATCACCGATCCATATATGGAATTCATCTAAAGTGAAAAATTTCGGCCAGTGCCCTTGATTTAAGACAAGCTGAGTGACAAGGCTTCGGAAGGCGGACACATCACTTAACACACGGAAACAAGACGGGACACGAGCTGGGGAATAAGGCCTCGGGAAGGGGGACGCAAAGCAAAGTATTAATGCACCGGATCTGTTTCAGTGATTTTGGCTCAATCCTACTGCTATTGTTGTTGCCGCGCGGAAAAATTCTCGGACTTATTATATAAGGATTTGAAACGGGCAATCCATCCCTCGGTGAGTGAACGCAATGTCAGAACATCTGTTCTTTGAAGAATCAAGCAAATAACGCAGCTGCTCTCTTGCCTGCAAGGGTATATCCTCAGGCCATGGGAAGGCCGACAGTCTGAATGGGCAGTTCTCGAGAATGCAGTGACCAACGAGGAAGAAAGGATTTTAGGGTTAGGAGATTTCGGGGTTAAAGGATTTTAAGGCTAACGGTTGAAGAATTTTCGGGTTAAAGGATTTTAGGGTTAATGGATTTAGGGTTAAAAGGTTTTTAGGGTTACTATAAAGGCTCTTACGGTTAAAGGATTTTAGGGTTAAAGGAATTCAAGTCTAAAGGATATCAGGGCTAAAGGAATTATATAAGGGTTAAAGGGTTTTAGGGTTAAAGGAATTCAGGGTTAACGGATTTTAGGGTTAAACGATTTTAAGGTTAAAAGATCTAGGGTTAAAGGATTCTAAGTTCAAATGATTTTAGGGTGAAAGGATTTTTGGGTTAAAGGGTATTAGGGTTACGGATTTTAGCGTTAAAGGATGTTAAAGGATTTTAGGGGCAAAAGATTTTAGTGTGTTTAAATGCGGTTCCCAGAACAAAGAATAAAAATAATACATATCCTCTAGAGGATAAGGAGATAAGCCCGTCTTATCATCGAAATGCCTGGAACCGGTAATTTTGGACCAAATCCTGGCCAGGAACTCTTTTAAAGCTCGATTTTGGTATTTTGGCAGCTCCAGGTCACTATTAAAAGTTTCCTTTTGGGAAAGGCTGAAAACGACCATTTTGGGTCAAATCCAGGCCAGGAGCCCTTTATTTGGGCATTTTGGCAACCCTCCACTTTCTTATTAGAAGTATCCTTCTAGAAATTATTGGAAAAAGCAATTTTTGGCCAAATCCTAACCAGGAGCCTTTTTGGCAACCTTCCAGGTCCCTGTTAAAATTTCCTTTTGGGAATGCCACGGCCATTTTGGGTCAAATCTTGGCCAAATACCCTTTTGGAGCTCGATTTTGGCATTTTGACAGCTCTCTACGTTGCTATTTTAAGAGGGGCCCCATGCTAGAAAGATAAGCATCTTCAAACATGCTTGTAAAAAGGGAGGCCCCAAATCCCCAAAACTTAAATTTTAGGGCGCGCACGTCCCACTCAACCAAAAGATACCAAAAACAGAGGAGAGAAAAGGGGCCCCGATATAGAAATGCAAAAATTATCAGAAATAAAATGTGTGTAGAAAAGGGGGCCCCATGAACTGAGGTTTAGGGCGCGCACGCCCTACCTACTAAACCAACACAACGTCTTCAAAACAAAGAACCAAAAGGGGTGCCCCAACATAAAAAAGCAGAACGCAATATATAATTAAAAATGCCTTTAGGAAAAGAGGGCCCCAAAGTTTAAGATTTAAGGCGCACGCGCCTTATTAAACCAAAACATTCCACAAACAAAGGAACAAAAGGAGGCCCCAATATAGAGAAGCGAAATTCGTCAAACATACCTTTTAAAAAGGGGGGCCCCACAATTTAAGGCTTAGGGCGCGCACGCCCTACCTATTAAACAAAGCACATTCTCAAAACAAAGGGGCACAAAAGCGGGCCCCAGACAAAAGCACAAAATACACAGGTGGCCCCATGGGGAACCCGAAAAAAGGTGGCCCCCCAAAAAAAGGCAAAAACAATACATAAAAAAGGGTGGCCCCAATTTTAAGGATTAGGGCGCGCACGCCCTATAGAGAGAAACAGTTTTCAAGATTCTGTTATTCGTAAAGTTTGGCCAGGACGACAACCTGTGTTGTCGAACCCTAAACCCTAAACCCTTGGTTTGGCCTCGCAGTTCTACCCGAACTCCTCTGAGCTCTTCGGTGTCTGATAATGTATCTTCATCGGCGGTACCTTTGAATCCACCACCACACGAGACTCCGACTGCTCCTGAGACTTTGGCATCCCCTCCGGAGACGAATCAATGATGACTTCCGGATACTTCCGGAATGTATAGGGACACCGTCATCCTCCTCCTCACCCTCAAGGCCGCTTTACCGAACGATTGGTCCACCAGATCCACTTCAAGATCTTTACCCACTCCAACAGCACTCGGGAACTATTCGTCGAGGAGATTCCGACCACGGGAATTTCCAGAACCAGGGATCCGGAACATTTCTTTTATGCTATGTCAGGCCAATGGGAGTGGCCCAAGCGTACGGCAGACTATTGGCGCCACCACTTTGGATTGCCCTTGTACCACGGAACCAACCCTTTCCAAGACAATTTCATACAGAATACCGAGCCGTCCATTCCTCCGACGCCACAGCCGACCATTGATACCTTGGCCACACAGTTGCATGAACGTTTGTTGGCATCCTTGGCATCCAGGGAACTTGGCGAACATTGGCGAATGGTACCACGCATGAGCTTTTCGGACGCGATCCAGACCCTCATGACGTCACGACGTACGTCTCCTGAGGATATTGACTGATGGCCAGTAGCATCTACACTGGAGCAGTACGCTCCGTTTTCTGTATCATACCCCGCCAGTCATTGCTTCTTACAAAAAGAAACCCTGCTTTGGCAGGGTGTGTGTGTGTGACACATCTGAAAAGATGTAAAACTTCAGATTTCATTGTCCTATTTATTCTCTGGAAACGTCCGTTGACATCATCCTATTTATTCGCAGGGGGGCACAGAAGGCCCATAGAGCTGTGCCCAACGAAGCTCTCTATGGTGTCCTTAGGATATCCAGGCTGATCACCTGGACGTACCTGCGGTTTCGATATCAGTTTTCCGAAATGGCAAGCGGCCAAGCCTAGAACCGCACAACTGCATTTTCACTTCATGGTTGTCGCAATCTGGTAACTATTTTCTGTTATCAACATGGCGATCCTATTCATTTTTGATGTCTGGTTTCGACTACGTTTGACATTATTGGAAGCCCTACATCGTTTTCGAGAAGTACTACCAGGGGATCTACTTTAGGTCTAATTGTCTAGGCTGGTTTGCATGTTACAGGACTCAGTTCCTGACGGATCTATTCAAAGATCCATTCTTGTCTAGTGTGTGAATGAAGTGGATAGAGGAATGAAGGAATGAAGGAGTGCATAAGGAAGGGAGCGAGGAAGGACGGACTGACGGAAAGAATGAAGGAAAGACGACTGAATACATCAATAAATGATTGTATGAATGCGTGAATGCAGGCATGCATCCTTATGCTTGAGTATGGGAACCCGCGCAGAAATAAATGAATGCATGAGTGCATGATTTTTTGCATAATTGTGCTTGCTGCTTGAATATGCAAATAAATAAAAAGCAAATACATACGCATTACAGATCATTCTAGAATACATTGCATCACACTACACGCCACTACGTTGCAGTACTACATGACATGACGTACATACACAAGTAGACACACACACACACAACTGCATACCATACTATACCATACCCCTTACCGTTACCGTTACCATTGCCAGTGCCACTACCAATACCACAATAAAATACCATAAACTACTGTATAGTATCACCAAATATAATACAATACTATACAGTCCACACGTTACATACATTGCATGACATTTACATTTGGTTCACATTTACATTTACATTCGCATTTACAGTCATCTACATTTACATGTACATGGACATTTACATTTACACTAGACTACAGTACATTAGATAAAGACAAGACAAAAGATAGAGATAACATACATGTTCACACGTTCAGTGCAACCCGATGCAGCACCACATTAAACTGAGACATTAACATACATTAACTGTATACTTTGGCGCGAGGGTATCTCCGTCCACCAATAGCATCCCATAGCTATCTGGAGGAATATCCAGCCTGCTGTCTTATAGGGCTGGCAGGAACACCGGGATCTGGCCCAAACAGCAAATCTCCTATGTCCTGCCGACTGCCAGCCGAAGCAGATAGAAGTGGAACCAAAGAGGCAGCATCGTTCAAGACCTGTGGAAACGCTCTTGAGCTGAAAATGCTGCCCACGCAAACTTGAGTTGCGGGTCCAGTTGCAATTGAAATGCCAGGTGTGAACAAGCACCAAGCCCGCTCGGCTCAGGAATAAGATACGCCAGAATAAATTAAGAAATTATAAGAAATCATAACATCATCCCTCCAATCTGTCAAGGTTTTGATTCTCTTGAGCTCCAGTCATCCAAGAGCTAACCTTCTCAGGTCAAAGCTCCTTCTCTGTGCGGACCAAAACAAATAGCAACACACGAGCTGCACCTGTGAATCCGTTGGTCTCACTGATATCACTCGGACAATCAGCTATGACGTCTGACTTGAGTCGAGAGACTCCGAGACATGACCGAGAAATGACCGAGGACAGATTTATCATTATTTATCTCTCAGAGAAGATATGTTTGACTCTGCGAATTAGCCAATCACGCGACATCGTCACAAAGTTCTGTGGATGTATATAATATATAAATTATATATATAAATAAAAGGATCATAGATACATTATCATTATCACGCATAAATTATACTGTATAAATATATTTTCCACAACATATCGCAACAACTTGACTTCAATAAGGACGGAGTCGGCGGAGTTCGTGTTTTTGACGCTCCGATTTTGTGTGACTTTTCTTGCGTTGGCGTGATCCATGGCAGCAGCCCTGTGATATGTACAATGCCTTCACGTGTTGTAAAAGCGGCTTGTAGGCTACGTAGTACAAGCTGTCACAGTTCTGGGCATTCCAATGGGACATGGTGAAATTATGTGAAATTGCAACTTAAAGGCAGGCCCTTGAAAATTCTTCGACCTTGGTGAGGCCTCAAGGAAGCAAAGGCATAGATCGGAACTATGCCATGTGCGAACCTCTGCTTTGGTCAGGCTTCAGCTCCCCCGTCTGGATCCTGCCGCCGCATCCCAAAACACTGTGCCTACACCATCTTACACCCTGTGTGACAGTGTCTAAAACGTAGATGCCCACTTCAGAATCAGCCAGAATGTCAAAAAGTGATCGAAGCAGAGACGACCTATTGGACTCAAGTGACACTGACTGTCCATCTCAGTCTCGGCTGGAGGAGGCGGCAATTGGCCTGACGACCAACTGACAACCAAGAGGCTAACTGCTCTGCAGGGCTACGGTTGAGTCTTCAAGTCGCTCCAGAGCGCTCTCCAAGTCTGCTCAACTTAAGTCTGAAATAGTCTGAGGTAGTCTGAGGCTTTAGGCGCGGCATTTTGGAAACGGCCTGCAAGAGTGCAATTCATTCATGATCAATGGATGTCAATGGCTGAAAAGTATTGTAATATACTGTAACAATCTGTGACATATTGTGAGCTGCCGGAAGTCTGTGATTTGCGCAGCCTCCAGGAGATGTGTGCTCAAAGTATTCTTGTTTGCCCGGCACGCAGCCCTGGGCCCCGCCGAAGGTTGAGGCCGAAGTTAAATTAAACTAACGATGACACAGCAAAGCTCTCCAATTGAAGCAGCTGCAAGGCGCAAACTGAACTTTTGTCCACCTGCAGCCACAAATGAAGTGGTGGAGAATTCCATGAGAGCTTTGCCTTTGCAATCCTTTGCAGGTTGTCTGTGAACAATCATTTGCAGCCCTGCAAAGCTCTCCACCCCTTCATGGCCACAAACCTGCAGCTGACGTTCATGTGCCACAAACATCCACAAACGACAAACTCTTGTTCCCATCTTGTTCCCCGCATTTGCTTCTCACATCTCACGTTGAAGGCCTTGCATGGGAATGGACTCCACCGTAAACTGGCCAGCCCTGGCTCCTCGTGAGAACTGGTGCCCGGACACCCGATGAGAACAAGCCACCAAAAGCCATTGAAAACAATTTCCCACTGACACATACATAAAGCATCATAAAGCTGGGACGGAGTGAATTTGAGGCACACTTCAGTACACACTGATTCGACATGATTCGACAAATTACCAATGGATACTAATGGTTTGCTACGAGATGCTACGAGAGGTGAAATAGAAATTGGAAGATTCGTCCAGTCGAGAGCGGCACAAGGATCCAATCGTGCCGATGTGCTTGTACAAGGGTCACAAATCAAGGGGGTGGGTAAAGAGAGCATCACAAACCATTGAGCAAAACGATAGCAAGCACGGTTGCACTGCGCATACACAATGCACATTGAGCGCTCCTAGGCCCTAACCAAGCATGATGCAAGGAGCAATTCATTGACACCATGTCATTCCAATGAAAATATGTATGGTTGGACAGCTGATTTCTGCAGTCTTCGTACTGGGCTTGAGCCCCTTCAGCTGCTAGTCTTCTGTCAAATCACCCTTGTGCCATATTTTGCCTATGCTCTTCGGTCAAGGACAAAACCAAATCGCCAACAAACTGTGGTGTCGTCAGTGTTCAGTGTGGTCGCCAAGTCCACTAAGTCAAACCATGGCGGGAATGTATTCTGGAAGCAGTTTGATCAAAAAACGCCTTGAATTGTTCAAACCGAATGTCTCAACACACTCAGCGCAGAAACATCAGAAACTGTCAAAACTCCTTGTGCACAACCTGCTAATAACCAAGACGAAAGCCTCCGCAAGAAACGACAAGAAATATCAATTCCTTGCAGAGGATGGCAACGGATCGCAGCCAGGAATCATGCCTCCACGTCGTTGTCTGTATTGCACACGAAATCAAAGGACCGAACAGGCGTGCACCTTGAAGGCTGTTGCTTCAATGTCAACTAAATTCACTGCAAAACACGCAATGACCTGCAGTAAGGTTTTGGCACAGAAAAGCAGCGATGTGCAGGCACAGCAAAGAGCCAGGCAGCCTTTGTTGACATAACATGGAAAGATTATGGAAAGGAACACAAAAATAAAACCACATCAGTTCTCTAGTTCTGCGCCTCATATACTAAGCCCACAAGATCTCTCACACACACACACCAAAAAACATGCGAAGAATGGCACTCGTTGAAAAATAGGTTTCATGCTCGAGAGGCAAAACCATATCCGATACTGACAACCTCAGTCGATCCCAGGCACATTGAATGAACTGTGTGCGGAAAGCCATACTTCGTTGGCACACCTGAGAAAGATCGCAGGAGCTTCGAGAACGCCAGTCCTTGTACGGAGCCTGCAGGAAGAAAATGCGTAGCACTGCACGTATGAGTGTGATGAATAGTCGTAATGATTAGTAATGAATAGTAATGAGCTATGCTGAAATATGTTGAAATGCGTTGAACGTATGGCAAGTCACCGGCCTTTGACCATTGCAGCTGCAAGTCAGGTCTGGGGCCGCCTCGAGCAAAAGCATCGACATACAGAATCCTCGTTGGAACAGATCTCTCCTGCAACTCAGACTACTCAGATTACTCCTTTGCATTCCTTTGCAACAGCTTAGGCCCAATGTCATCGAAGTATATCGAAGTGTATACCGTTCAAAACTCCGTTCAAATCTCTCAATCTGTTCGTCTTGCCCTGAAAGGTGCAGCTGAATAGAACGTGTGTCTGAACCAATAGCACAATACAACGTCATCCAATACAAGAAAAAAAAGGCATGGACTGACTATAACTGTTTAACTGGTTGCTTTTGATCAGTGATGAGTTACAGTTGACTTTTTGAGATACAGTAGGCTGAGAAACCCTTGGGTGGTGAAGTACATCTGATGGTGTTAATCGATAGGCCCGCTTTAGCTCCGGGCTTCTCCATCCGATTCCTCTCATCCTGAAAATACTGGGGCACACAGACACAAGCACAAACACACACACAAAAGCGTGCCCAGTTATAATTCAGAACTTCCGGTTCAGCCGGTTCAGCATGTAGATTGCAAAGTTACAGGGCTTGGATGGGGGTTGGCACTGAGCACATGGCAACTTTACTTATTTCAAGTCCATCGGTGGCCTGCACCCCGAGCAACAAAAGCACTCTCACAAGAAGGTGCAAAATGGATCTGAATGATGCAAAATGCTGCCTGCTCATATTGATCATCTATGATCATCTTATCAACATCGTATCTGACCTTATTCTCTTCGTCACTCCCTTTCAGCACCTGTGCCATCTGTTTGATGATGTTGGGATTACTCAGGCGTCCATCGCCTCGCACGCTGCCAACCCTAAAAAAGAGTTTTCGCATGTCAAAAGAAGCTGGCTTTGGATGGCTTTGGTACTTCCGCAGTACCCAAGCTGCTACTCCCGTATCAGCTTTCTCAATCGTTATCATATTCTCCGTGAATCTTCCTAATTACACCCGATCACATCTGATCACATCTTAGCGGCTGGGGTGTAAACGCTGCATCTTCAATTTTCGGCGATCATCTTCTTTGCTCAATTGCTCCAAATCTTTGGCTTTGCGGTCATCATCTGCCTTTGAGAAACACGTTGTCACGATGCAACACAGTCCTGATCAAAAGAAACCCACTAGCAACATCTAGCAACATCTAGCAACATCTAGCAACATCTAGCAACATCTAGCAACATCTAGCAACATCTAGCAACATCTGGCAACATCTGGCAACATCTAGCAACATCTGGCAACATCTGGCAACTAGACTGCACCGTAATGATTAGAAATGTATAGAAATGTAAAGGCTTTGCTGGAAACACTCTGCCTGACGAAATTCACGGACGGTCTTTGCGACCTCTCTGTGCTGCCTTGCTTCAAGGCTTGGACATGGGGTCGCGAAAAAGAGACATAGACAAAACATGACAAAACAATAACGAGACTGAGACAGGCAACATATAACAAAATATGGCAAAATCAACCGAACCACCAGTAATCCGATTCCATGACATCCCTGAGGGAGGGACATCGTCAAGTTCTGCACTTGGTCTTCCAATTTCCGAGCCTCTTTCTTCCACTGTTCCTATGAAAGGACAGAAGGTAATAGAAGGATATAGAAGGTATACAGTTGTTTAAAAGCTTACAAAAATGCTCCAACAAACCGGACATGGAAAGGCCTCGCCGATAGAGTTTGCTTCTCGAGCACTTCCTGTCAGCGATGACGTTACCCTCTGCGATTGTCTAAATATCTCCTGCGTTTGTTACGTTTGCATTTGATCATCTGCAATTCGACTAATGGGACTTGCTCAGCGACAAACCCAAAAGTTGCTGGAGCTCCAAGGCAAAATCCTCTGCTAATCGAGGGAGTTCCTGTGCCTGCACTGGAAAGAATGCAAGCCTTGGCAGTTCCTAAGGCCCAAAGTGGCCCCACGCCTCTTTCATGTCTTGCAATAATTGTCCTTGATGTTTGCGGACACTCCTGGACAGCCTAAGACTTTGGCTTCCAGATCGGCTAACAAAATGACTCGTGTAAGCTGCTTAGCTACCAACTCGTGGTACTTCTTGGTCTGCTGGACGAAAGCATCCTGAACCAATGCATATCCATTGCATATCCAATGCATATCCAATGCATATCCAATGCATATCCAATGCAAAAATGCATCTCAAGATACTTGCAACTCTGTCGCCATTCCGATCGCCTCTTGCCTGGGTGTGTTTCACTGTAAGACATGTGTCTCAAAGCAATGATAGCAAGAGATGGCGAGAGCGATCCTCCAGCAGTTAAGGACCCAACGCTAGCTTCATTGCAAGTTCTAGCTTTGCATCCTGGCTGCACAAATCCAGCAGTTTCATATTTTGCTGGGTGTGCTTCTTGAGTTCTGAAGCCTTGTCCTTTGCCAAGCCATGCACTCTTTGTAGCTCTTCCCAAGCCTGGGCGCTCTGCTTCTGTTGGCAAAGTCTCACTTTGGTCAAGGCCAGCAAGGCCAATCGTCGGCAATTCGGCCTTCAGGTGCTCCTTCTGCAAGCCTTCCTGAACGTCACAAAGCATCATGTGGAACGGGCACTGGAATTTGAGGTCCGGGCATGTCGGGTGGCTGCAGCAATCTCCTTCTCACCACTTTGAGAGTGAAGCTGTGACCTTCGTGGCCCGAAGTCATGTCTGGCAGTCTCCTAAATTCTCTATTCAACCAATTTCAACGAAATTCAACAAGGACATTCCAGTGGAAAAATGCCGGAACCCGTACCAATTCATCTGTGAGAGGACTGGTGCTACGGGGTTTAACACACGCAGCCGAGCGACCGACCTGGTTTACCAGACTCGTACATACGGAAGCACATTCACATGATTTCACATGCATGCACTCTGGAAAACACACTTGTGTAATCTTGTGTATAGTGCAAGGAATCTGCGTTCCGCAAATGCGTTGCAGCCAACATGTGTTTTGCCCCACCGCGGGTAAATGGGCAAAATAACAGTCGTAACACCATGATTCATTCATATTCATTCGAGAGACACACAAGAACATTTAAAATAATATGAATAATATTAAATAATACTATAAAAATACTAAAAACACATCTAAGCCAAATAAGAGTAGTGTATAGTAGTGTACTGGCTGACCTTTTGAATTCTCAGGCAACAGTGCAGAAGAAGCCTGAGACATTGAACATGGCAGTGTACGTAATCTTCGTGCATCTTCTGAATTATAACGTATTGCAATGTATATCGTGTAACGCGATGCAATCATGCAATGCAATGTAGGTGCATGCTACGTGTATGTAAGGTGTATGTGTATGTAATTGTATAATTACATATAAAGTATAATACCATATATAGATCATATATGATAATACATAGATATACATAGATCATACTACATGGGGGATACAGGGGGGTGTTGACAATTTATCCCGAAAACCTTGGGCCGGCTTTGTGCAAAATTTGCGAGGTGCAGGTTTTGAGTGTGCAACATCGTAAGGTCTCACTTGCAGAACGGTTCTCACCTCTCACACATCTGCGTTTAACTCCCAGGTGAGCGGGATTCACTCATATGTTCATATGCTCATATATATAATAAATGTCATACGTACAGAAATGAAATCAGATACTGTAAGGGAAATGAGTACCGACTTGTCATCTGCAGAGTGTCCTCGACAAGAGCATTTGGCTACCTCTGAGGCATTCCGTTCAAACCAGGAGTCAACCAAGGTCAAATACAAGCTTGGTATCTTGGTGATTATCTGATGCATTTGCAAACTACGGTTTGAAGCCATTGTTGGTTCGTGGAGGCAGTATCATGGAATCGGTGCTTGCAATACTGTGGGCGCCTAGGTTTTCCGCAAATTACAGAAGATTTGTTTTGCGTGAGCGGTTGATGTTTACTTCAACAGTTTCGTATTTGGAGGGTCGAACCAAAGAGAACAGTACAAAATGGCCGTTTCATTTTTTGCAAGTCGTTTTCTATGAGGGAAACTACAGTATTCAATGTCAGATAGTATTGCTGTGGTCATGGTCAGTCACATTTTTACCTTGCAGATGAGGACAAAATCATTGATTCTTTGATCCTAGGTAAGACTGAAATCTTCCTTTAGAGCCTGAAAAGGATTTCCGAGCACGGATATCTACGCCTGCAAGACCCGGCCCCGTCCATCCATCATGATTGCTGAGAAATTGTGAAATCATGCGAAATCTTGACAAACCGGATGACCCAACACTGCGGATAGACGACTGAGCACGAGACTCGAGCCTTTGTCTTTGCAAGCGTTCGCTGCCTTTGTTTCCGACCACGATATATGCTTGGCTCTGTGACTTTAACCACATGCGGATTGTTTCCAAGCTGCGGTTTTCTGCTTTGCCTGACTCAGTGTCTGCCTTGGCCTAAATCAATATGGCAACACACAATATATATCAATATATATATATAATAACAATAACCTCAATAACCTTTGCTTAAAAATTGTGTTGCTGGTTGCGATTATCCCATGAGTCAATGTGGCTCAACAAGAACCGCAAAGGAGCAGACCATGCAAGCTTTGCAAGCGGCTGCAGTTCGCCTTACCTTGACAATTTGGTTTTTGAACGTGTCGGAACATTTTGGAACATGCTCTACAGACATACTGCACCACCAGATCAGCATACACTCAGAATCAAACTATGTTCGTGCTCATCCAAGATCTGTCTGTGTTGTGCCCTCAGCCTCAAAGCCAAGATTCAAGGTTCTTTTCCATTTTATTTCGTTAAAAGAACATGCGCAATGCATCACAGCACAACATAGCCCAAACATGCCCTGAGACAAAACTATGAAACCGAGCTCGTCGCTCCTCCCTTTCCTTGTGCAGCTGCTGCACGATCTGGAACATCCATGAGTTTCGTTGCTGCGTCACTGACAAAAATTCAGCTGTTGATCATTCCGTCATTAGTTTTCATTTATTGTGACTGTGTTCCTCACATTGCTATCACATTTTATCACTTGTCAAATCTCATCGGGTCCTGTTGAGAGCGCGTGTGGCCTGTTTGCAGACCTTAGGCCGGCCACATGTGAGACCTATGAGACCACCTTGGACTGACGCCCACAGACACACACTTGCTCAGACTAAAATTGCGAAATTTGATGTGGAATGCATCTTACGTGCAAAAACACTGACAGGAATGGGTCGGTGAACAGACCCGAGAAAGTATCAAGAGCTACCATCGCCATAGCCTATGCTAGATGCAAAGGGTTTGAAGCTGATTCTTCCCTTTCTATAAAGCCAAATCGTTCCCACCTTGACAGATAACATCTTGCTAAAGCAAGAGGGACTGCAGCTAGCAGAAGCTAGCTTTCGTGATTACAGTATCCAGCTTTAGCCCCCCCTGGATTACAATCATGCGGTAGCTTTGGTGGTAAGAGATTGCAAGCACCAAACTCGCGACAGACTCCCCATGGATAGCACGCAAGAGTTGGGTTGCCCTAATTCCCAAAGTGCCAAATAGCATCCAAATAGTATCCAAGACCCAGACGGCCACGTTCTGCCCGCAGTTCCTCAACTTCTGCTTCATACGCTTTCAGCCTGGTGCGAAGTGTGCAACGCAGCGAAAGGGGGGGGAAATAAGGCACCCGCAACCAAGCGATCAAGCAAAATTGAGACATCCACGTTTAAAGTACAACGATACGCAGCAATGGGATGCAATCGCGTGCAATATGCAACGGCTATATATATTTAAAATATCGTATAACATACAATAATACTCCGATACTCCAAGCATGAATCTGGCTTCGGTTTTTGCCCGCCATCGATCGTCCGAACTTGAGCAGCCAGAATGCTCACACAAAGCTGAATCACTTCGCGCGAAGGGCAAATCATGTAGCAGTATACTGGCAGTATACCAAATCTATCCAAATCTATGAGTTGCAATAGATTTGGAAGCTCGGGTTGGTAGCTTTCAGACCAGGATCCAGGTATGTGGAGTTGATGGCCAAGGAGCCATCGGTGCGTAGTCATGCACCGCGCAGGCATACCCAAAAACTCAACGCTGCCATCCGCACACTACCCTATTCTTGTGTAGCGCTTGCGATGTGGCATGGAATAGGACGGTCTATGTTTTGTGCCTTGGATTTGTCGTGCACTGATGTGCAAGGTTGGATCAATCTGAGCATGGGAGAAGAGGCTGAGAAGAGGCTGAGAAGAGGGGCAAGGTAGAAGGAAACAATGGATACACTTGGTTTCGGAGTGTCCAGCTGCACAAGGAAAAACCTGTCCTATTCCACTCAAATGAAGCAAGCACAACTGGACACAAATGACCTAAAAACAAAGCATAGCAAAACCGGCCCACGAAAACCCGTTGAAGGATTCAGCACGTGCAAGCATCTGCAATGTAATTTATGTAATTTTAAACTCAATACATACAAAATAATTTACAAAATCATACAAAATCATCAGAAGGGACAGTGTATACAGTGTGCTTTGATCATATTAAAAAGTGGTGCTCGTCTTCTGAGTATCCAACTGACTTCTCAAATCCCCATTCTCACCGATGACATCCATGGGCACCTGGTCACCTAAGATTCCTTGCCTTCCCAATCAACTCTGCCACTATGTGCTTTTTGACGTGGACAATTGATTAAAATCCGCTGTATGAACTGCCTTGCTTGGTGCTTGGTACGGTATGTCTTGGTTGCCTGCCGCAGATAACTCGTTCGAACCTGAGCACAGTTTAGCAATTCAGGACAGAAGCACTCAGAAGCCAGATGAAGCCAGATGAAGCAAGCATAGAGGCATAGGATTTTCGTAGGATTTCCTATCGCTGCCTGGCTGCTTCACCCACCTGACCAAATGCCTCTGAGGCGAAGACTGAGCACTTCTCCGACGGAGACTCTCCAGCCTCAAAAATCACAACGAACGTGAAAACAGAATTGAATGATATTGAATGAACGTGAATGTTGGATTCCCATGCATCGATTTGTCAAATTTGTTCCTTTGCTCGCTGTGTTTCATTTGGAACTTCTTCTCGACTTGAAAGGAACCAATATGTTCCAATGGCAACAGACAGCACGCTGTGTGGACACGGCCCATGCCCGTTGAGCGTTGCTCAAAGAACTGAAAGCAACAATGACCGAACGCAAAGCTTATGATGCGCCGATGAAGGCATCGCGCTGGTGGAGCAACGCAAACCAGATCTCAACCTCTACACTCTACGCACCGGGCAATGTAATGTAAAGCGGAGCGTACAAGAATGAAGCCTCTGCATCTAGCCTATGCAATTTGCTTGGCGGGGACTTGGCCATGGCAGATGGACGCACATACAGTGTTGCTTTATGCTTCCAAAGTCTTTGACAAAGTTCGTTTATGCAGAATGTGTTTATGGACGCGTCTATAAATCACTAGCCCACCACGCATTGCCTCAAGGTATGCCTCGCGTCCAGTTACCCCAGGCGCTGCTTAGGCGCCAGCTCCATTTGCATTTTTTTTGTCGCTGTTTGCGCATCAGCCTTGATTGCCACAAACCGCGCGCAATCAAGAATAGTGAGCCGCAGCGAGCTAGGGTACAGACCAACTGTCCAAGCAAACCATCCTTAAAAAACAAGATCATCAATCGACTCCAAGTAGGCTACACACACTCGAAAGCAAGAAAACATTGTGGCATTTGTGGCATGTGAACTAAATGAAAACATCCTTCTTGCCTCATCAATATCCGTATTGTCTCAGCTCCAGGCCCTTTCTTGGGTGAGATCCAGGAGCTCCTCTGGCTCAGAGAAGTTTGCTCCAAAAATAATCAAAAATTTAAGCAGCACCATGTCTCTTATTTCATCTAGTATATATAGTAAAACTAGACGACGGATGGCCCGAGAACGTAGAGGAGCAAGGTCTTCTCTTGTTAGTATGGAGACGCAATTTTAGAAACGATGTATGAAAGATGTGTTATAGGCAGTCGAGAAGAGGAGTATCAAGACCAAATAGTGAGAAGCTTTTACACACAGTAGCTTTT
>Ga0126342_10010821_pt1 | contig 16333 bp, 15 predicted proteins | sample Cyp1metagenome_FD_92528 | JGI IMG/M metagenome (GOLD analysis project Ga0126342, IMG submission 92528) | Coral microbial communities from Lord Howe Island, Old Settlement Bay, Australia - Cyphastrea 1 metagenome | ecosystem: Host-associated > Invertebrates > Cnidaria > Coral ... | reverse complement strand
TCCCACAGAGTTAACCACAGGTTCTGCCGCTAAGTTTGCCGGCCACAAAACCCAAGAAATCGGGTTTCTTGAGTTGCGCCGGCCCTTCTGCCGGAGGTTTTACCATCCCTTTAGCCACAGTTTCGGGTCAGTTTGGCCCAGAAAGTATTTATGAGATTTTATGAGTGTTTATACTACCTGGATACTTTCAAGGTATCTATGATTTGCACAGATTCGCATTATTTTGTTGCTTGATGCGCGCGCAGCTGTTGCAGGTGCTGATCTTCTGCATGGCAAGTTGGAAAGCAGAGGTTTATCGCTTGAACATGCCAAACATGCCAAACATGTTTGTCACCAATCGCACTTTTTGAAGCTAAGAGAGCAAAGGGTCTGAAATCTTCGGCAATCTTGATCCGGACCCTTGCGACACTTGAGGACTAGGAGGTCAATCAAAATGTCTCTTCCGTCGCAAGGAGTCCCCGAGTTGTTCCATTCAAATCCAAACTGAAGGTCCCAGGTGTCCACAAAGCTCGGCAGTACTACAGTCCTGCACCTCAACTGCAAACTCCAAATTAAATAAGCAAAAGACAGGCTCAACGGCTTAACACAGGTTTCGTTGCGTATAAAATCCTATAAGATCCTATAAGTAATAAATGGGAGAAAGTGTTGTCCGCGTATTTTTCCTTGTCTTTGTTGCATCTCCTTCGAGCAAACCGCAAAGGGCATCAAATAGCCAGAAATAGGCTCATGATTCATTCTCAATAAGCGTAATGTTTGCTAGCTTAAACTTCCCAAAGTAGTTCCGAAACATGCAGCACGACTTAAAAAGTGCCAATGCAAAGCTGTCTTAAGACCACTTTGACAAGCACAAGAATTTCTATGCTCGCGAATTTCTGATCAAGAATATGGATCCGACATTCGGCTCACATGCGCAATGGAAGATTATCTATTGCTTCCGATGCTTCGGATGGTTTCAGAAGGTTTTCTACTCCGTTCAAACTGGGTTCAAAGTAGTCTTTCAAGGTGGCGCAATAGTTCATGACAACCGCGGACAAGCACAGTCTAGGTCGCACTTCAATGATTCAAGCCCTTTGATGGGAGGGATTTATATCCGTTCCACAGTAATCGAAACGACAAGAATGCGGTGTTTACGATGTCCATCTGGAACTAACTTGAATAGCTGCGACCAGCTGCTAATGATTGTGTTTCTTTAAGTGCGCAAAGTAAGCGAATTCACTTGAGCTTCAGACAACGGCTCTTGCTGGGGCGGATGAGGCAAGCAAAGGCTCGCTCAAGTCTTCAACAAGTTGCCACACCTCGGCGCGTGGAAGTGCCTCAAAAGTCTCGTGCACGTAGTGACGTAGTGCATGTGTTTCAAATATTTCAAGTTCTTTCAAATTGTTTCAATTTTTCTGGTCGTTGACAAACATCGGCCAGTGGCCAAGAGCCAAGTTCGTGTTGAACAGAGTTCCAGAGCATCAAATGAAACTTGGAATATGAAGTTTCAAACTGTCGTCTCTTAGCACTTTGCGATAGAATTGTTGGGAACCCGAATGCCCACTTCTCGGCGTTTCCACACCTTTGCGTGTGCCTTGTGCTCCAGTACCACACGCGGCCTTCAAGTTGCCAGATCCAGCGAAAAGCACAAGTGTTCATAGGCGATAGGGCAATAAATTTAAAGAAACAAAAACAAACAAGAAACAAGAAACACAACTTGCAATGGTGAGCAATGTGCTTCTTGCACACACACACACAACTCAGGAGGTGGATTCGTTGCACATCATGTCGTCTTCTCCTTTCTCCCAATCCTCCTGCATCCTGACTGTCATCTAAGTGCAGAGCACTGCTGGTGACGCGCGCAAAATGAAAGTGTAAGGCCCTGCCAAGCTCTGCCCGGGGAAAAAAAACATGCAGATCAAATGAGCATAAATGAGCTACTTTAGGATTGCAAGCTGCAACAGTGGAAGCTCCTGCCTGGAAGGCAAGATTTCATCGCTTGAAACCTGAAATACACAGGAAGCAAATGTGAACAAAGTCTTGAATGCTTTGGATGTGGTATACCAGGAAGCCTTTGCTTCAGATTGTTTGAGCTCGAAACCAACGACGAGGAATTGCTGTCATGTCGCAATATTGAGAAGCCATCGAAAGATCAGAGCCTTCCGAGAGCAAGGACACATGGATCATGTGGATCACGTGGATCATCCACTTGAATTCCCACCAAATCTTTATGTCGGTGTGATCACAACACCTCACTGCCATCTTCACTGATGAGGATTGCACACAGAAGGCTCAGAGGTTTTCGCCGATCTGGTGCGACACCCTGCGGGCTCTCCGCAAGGGGAAAAAAACGTGCTGAGTTCTCGTTCCCAACATCAAAACGCTACGGAATGGTTGTCGGATTTGTTCATGCCCTGAACAGAAAACGATGCAAGCCTGGCTATTCTGTTCACTTCAGTTTGGGTTTTTGGAGTGGGACTGCCAATGTAGTACTTAAGAACTTGGGACTTGCAAGCCCTTGTAGGCTGAGTGGCATCATGCCAAGTATTGCGTTATGTGTTTCTATGAATCACGGGGTAATCAAATCGAATGTTTGCGCCCTTCCAAGGCCACAGCAACCAACTAACCTGAAAGCGCGCCAACCCGAAGTTCTATGAGGGCAATATTCTCTCAAGTTCACTTCTAATTTCCCCTGAAGAATACCCCTCCAGGAAAAAAAACTGCATCAACAGTATCACCATCAGCGTCAATTTCGGTCCATTGCTTCGAAGAGTTTCCAGACCAACAGTCCAATGCAGAACGTCTGGCAATTGCCCTAGTAGCTGCACTCTTGTATGGGCTGACCTGTTTTCAGAATTATTCACCCAGAATTGGATAGTCTGAGAAATACTCAAGTTAGTCAGTGAGTCGTGAATTCTAGAAATGAGCAGTTCCTCAGAATAGGAGTCCTAGATGCCCCCGAGTTTGCCATACACCGCCAAGTCCAGCACTATCAAGAGCCACATGTGCAATCAAGAATGTATGGGTTGCATATGCTATGCTGACAGAGACTTTGTAGCACGCGTGGCATGGTACGGTATGATCCCACACCTTAAGTGACACATTTTTGCATGTTTGAAGCACATCACTTAATTGTTTGGTCTGGACTTTTCGGAGTAGCGAGATTTTGGGCTAATGCAATGCAAGGACTGCCCACCAAATCTGCCTTGATGTCGTAGATCCGCCGTATGCCCTGCTTGCTGCTCATAGCAGTAACAAAGGCGTGCTGCGTGTCTGTTGGAATCACACCTCAAGAATGGTTGCAGATCTAAAAGTAGTGAAAATTAACTTGAAGGGTTGATCACAAATCGTTGACCGCCTCACACAATTGACATCAAGTTGAGATCATCTGTAGAATCTATATAAAAGGATTGTGTTAATAGCCGAAGCAAGTTTAGAAGTCAAAATTCCGACAATATGGACAGATGAAAAGCAGAGATGGGAAGAGTCACAAAGAAGAGAAGAGAAGAAAAAGAGAAAGTCTCCGAAGAAAGAAGATCCAGGTGCGCGAAAAGGTAGGAAAGTCGCGAACCACTGTGTTTTTCCAATGATTTGTGGCTCCGGAGGGTCGAAAAGTAGGCTCGCTAAGCGGCAGGTGCAGAGCCAGCTGGCCAGATGAGAGATGAAAAGTTGCACGCCGTTGTGGCGCGAAGCACGTTTGCAAGTCAAAATGTACAAAAACACACCACGCCCGGACCACTTTTGGAAGATGGGATGTCGAAAAGGTGCATGCGGCTGTGGCGCGAAGCACATTTCCAAGTCAAAATGCACAAAACACCTCAGCTTCGGAGCACTTTTGGAAGTTGCGCTGTCGAAAAAGTGCACGCCGTTGTGGCGCGAAGCACGTTTCGAAGTCAAAATGTTAAAAACACCGCCAGCTCGGACGCGTTTTGACGTTCAGATCTCGTTTTGCGTGGCAGGCGAAGGGGATTATGCACCTTGTCAAAAGTTGGCAAAACTTGAGGGTTTTGTAGCATCTCCAAAAACGATGGCAGGCGTGGGACATTTGAAGAGGATCTGCAAAGATGCATTTTCCGTGGCAGGCGCAGTACAAGAGACATGTTCATCAGAGCTGTTAGGAGGTGCGGGCGACGGTTTCCTGAGGGGTTGCATTTTGGAGCACCAGATCTTCAGGTTTGCTGAGATGATTTTGTGTGACAGGCGCAACACTCCTGGCATCACTTTTTCGTGGCAGACGCAGTACTTTAGACAGGTGGAGTGGAAAAATTGCAAAACGCATTGGTACGAGGCCGTCAGCTCTGCACTCAACTTTCCATTTTTGAAGGAAGTCTCGCAGAATTGCTTCGTTTTTGATGTTGTCAACTTCAAAAAATGAGGAAGACTCGGAGAATTGCTGCGTTTTTGATGTTGTCAACTTCAAAAAATGGAGAAGTCTCAGTCTCGCAGAATTGCTTCGTTTTTGACGTTGTCAAGTTAAAATATTGAGGAAGTCTCGCAGAATTGCTTCGTTTTTCATGCTGTCACCTTCGAAAATGGAGGAAGCCTTGCAGAATAGCTTCGCTTTCAAGCTTGCAGATAGAAAGATAGATAGATAGATAGACAGAAAGATGGCTATATAGACAGACAGACAGATAGAGAGATAAACAGATAGACAGACAGATAGACAAATAGATAAACATATATATATATATAGATAGATAGACAGATAGATAGACAAACTGCAACTAAACTACAATTAAAACTAACACTACAACTACAACTGTAGCTACACAACTACATTTCAACTACACTTCAACTACAACAACTTCAACTACACTTCAGCTACAACTACAACTTCAACTACAAATACAACTTCAACTATACTTCAACTATACTTCAACTACTGCTACAACATTACAACTACAGCCACAACTACAACTGCAACTACAAGTACAAATACAAATACAAATACAACAACTACTACATCTACACTACCACTACAACTGCAAGCACAACTGCAAGTACAACTGCAACTACAGCTACAACTTCAACTACACTACACTAGGCTACAACTACAACTACAACTACAACATTACAACTACAACGTTACAACTACAACGTTACAACTACAACAACATCAGCTACCACTACACTACAGCTACAACTCCAATTTCAACTACACTACAACAACAACAGATACCACTACACCACGGTACAACTACCACTACAACTACAACTACAACTACACTACAACTAGAGCTACACTACAACTACAGCTACAGCAACTACAACTCCTACAGCTACTACAACTACTACAATTACTACAACTACAACTACAACTACAGCTACACTTCAACTACACTACAACTACAACTACAACTACAACCACAACCACAACTACAACTATAACATTACAACTTCAACAACATCAACTACACTACAGCTACAATTACAACTACAACTACAACTACATTGCACTTCGCTACACCACACTACATCCTGCAGTTGTGGGTGAGGTGACCACTGCAACTCCAAAAATCATAAGCACCTTTCGGTCCATAAGTGGATTCGCTCTGCCATCCATGCATCACAACAACTCACCTCTCCTATAGTTTCCTATTTCTGAACCTTCCGCCACCGCCTTGTGCCGTACTACTGGTAAATGGATAATATGTTTAAAATGTTTAAAGATTTTTTTAAGAGTTAAGCAATGTCAAGCACTACTCCCTCTTGCTCTCTTAGCCTCTGCTCTCTCCCTCTTTCTTCGGGCCGCAGAATTCTCAGGCATTGATGCTTATTCGGCTGATGCCTCTGCCTGTTTTTGAACATTCCGAGTAGAAAAAGGCCTATGCATGGAGAATCATAAAGTATCATAGAGTAATATATACTATATATACATTCAATGTACTGACTAAGTCCTCTGCCCATGCCATCAATGGACAGGCTTTCCAAAGCAGGTCCAAGCTGCAACAAATGAGCTTCTTCGAGCCTGAGTAACCAATGTAAACCTCAAAACAATGTTTTTTCTTGGAGTCCAAAACCTATTGACTTCAAAGAGGCTGTAAGTGCAGGAACGAAGATTTCTTACAACAACGACGGCCAACACTCGAGCAAATGACAAGAAAAACTCTGCGCTAGCTAGGTCTTTGCGTGAGAGCTTGATCCTTCATCTTCTGCCTATCTTGACTGGGCCCTTGGCGGTTCCGATAGTACTACATCCTCAAGGTGTATGTAATTTGCCTGTTCCCAAAATTGTTGTTGCAGTAAAGAAGCAAGCTCTGCAAACATGCGCACTCAGCATGTTGCCTCTTACACCGTGTCTTACACCCTATGGTTTCATTTTCTTGGTAGTGACATGTAGTGACTTAGTGTCAAAGCCTGATTTCAAACTCCCACTGTTGCCTCGCTTCTCTGCAGCTCTCTACGGCGGCCTCGTGCTCTGCATGCCTTGTGCTCCACAGTCAAAGAAAGACATACAAATCCACAGATCGACTGACCATGCTAAGCATTGCACATGTATGTGTACGTGAGAAGATCAGTTTCAAACACCGATTGATGAGCATGCATCTTGTCGCTCATGCGCAGCTGCATGAGACTTCAATGTAGTTTGCCCAAAGCATGTTCTTTTTCCGACCCTTTCTCTGGCAGTTCATGACTAGAGTACTCTAGTACTCTAGCTCTGATTCTTCCACTTGCGCAACAGCTCAGTTTCGACATTCTCGAGGACGAACTCGTGCAAGATCATCTCTAAATTGTCCTGAAAAGCAGGGAAAGCTTCAAGTGCAGAAATGCAAGCACTTGAAGATTCTTGAGTCATTGAGATATAGCCCTGCTGTAGCCTTCACAGCATGTTTCTATTGCAGTATGTTGCTGCATACGTTGCTATCCTATGTAATGCGATATATCCCCAAGCAAGTTGCTGAAGGCAGTCAGGTGGGGTACGACAGAATCACTAACCAAAAAATGTGATAAACTGATTAAACTGAGTAAACTTGTATGTAAATTTGTTAAAGTTAAATTTGTTAAACAACGATAATCAAGGAGGGTTGGGCCTTCCGCTCAAAAGAAAAAAAGGGCTGTCCTGCTCTGTTTTGTACACCTTGGCAGGATCAGGCCCACCACCCGGCATCATGGGTGCTCCTCCCATGCTTCCCATCCTGACAGAATCGGGCCAGAATGTAGTACGATTAGTATGTAGAACTGTAGAAGTTGTAGAAGTAACAAAACAAAAAAACAAAAAAACAATGTACATGTAGTACGATCACCCCATGGGGAAACCACCAAGGAAACTCCACAAGGACAGCAAAGCAAGAACATGCAAGGACAGCAAAGCCTGTCTTGTTTGTCTTACCAAACTCCAACATGCAACAAAATGTAGCACACTTGGCAGACTTGCAATACCGAAGCTCATAGCCATCATTGGATCCTCTGCTTCTACATCCGACTTGGTGAAGAAGGACTGCACCAATCCAATCAGGCTGTGACTACTCATCATGACAAACCTGAAGCATTGCTAAGGAGGTCATTCAGCGAGGCATTGAAGCAAGGCAGCAACTTACTGGAACTGCAAAATCAAACACTCAAAACATATATATATATACATAATTATATATAATCATATATATATATTATATTATGTATATATATATATATATAAATCATTATATAAAATGAAAAAAAATGAGGAGTCAAGCAGCATGTACCAACACAGTGAGGAGACATATCCAGGCTCTAGCGCCGTCACCTCGACCCCTCGCTGCAACATGCCCTGTCATCCACAAGAGAGCATGCTGCATGCTGACAAAGGTTTCATGAAAAAATGAATGCATTCATCACAAAGCGTCACAAAGCGTCACAAAGCGTCACAAAGCGTCACAAAGTGTCACAAAGCGTCACAAAACCATTTTGAACGCATTTCCGATCCTATTCCATTAGATACCTTCTAGTGCTGCTGCACTACCCTGCCTTGAACTGAAACGTCAAGGGAAATGGAGTCTTAGCCACTAGGAAGCCGGAAAAGAGATGTGAAACCCAGTATGCTAGCAATCCTTGAGATACCATGAAAACCATCTGGCCCTTCATCATGCCCATCGCTGCCATTGGATCTGATCCTGCCGATAGAGCTTCCATGGGATCCTTTGCCTTGGGAACTGATTTCACCAGGACACCCACATCTTTCTTCACAAAATATGCCTTCCTGCACTTGAAGGCTTTCTCTGTCAGAAAGTGCGAGGCTGCTCGAAGCATTTTGCAGCGTCCGAGCATGCTTTGCGTTTTCACTTCTTTGACATCGACTTTCGGATCATTTTTGAAGAGAATCATCAAGCTCGATCGGATCATGGAGGTCAACACAACCACCACAAAAATGGGCAGCAACACATTGTCGCGAATTTTTGGATCAAGCAAGATCCCCATCAAACCTAAAACCCATGAACGTCCTCCAACTCTTAGTGCGCTGTGGCTCAGTAGAACCACTTGTTGTCATCAAACGGCTGCAAAATCAAAATCATGGTGGAATTGTGAAACCAGTTGTTGATTTGTGTTGACATTTTTTATGCTATACGTGCAGAGTTCGACCAAATTTGTACCCACCAGTTTGAATTTTGGCACAATAAACCACAGGTAGATGAAACATCAACATAATCCATCCACGTTGTCACTCCAGGAAAATGGCAAATTCGATCACAAACCTTGCTCAAAGTTCAGCCACTACCAGGCTGGCCAAGGGCGTGGCTGTTGCAGCACGCTTAGAAGAATGACGCGCAGCGCTAAAAGTGCAAACCTTGAAAGAATGGCCGACTGTTTTAAAAGGTGACCAGTCAGGATTGGAACATCAAAAAAAATAAACATTTGAGGCCCGAAACCGTAAGAGCGCTGCAGCACACTGCGCGCCTTGGTTACAATTCCACGTTCAAACACTGGTGCGACATGGTGCAACAAATATGGAACTTGAACAATATAGACTTTTGTTTTTGTTGAACGTCAAAATGAATGTCATATGTCACATGTCCTTCTGACTTTTGGACACCCAATAATTTCTGAATCACTGCAATCCGTGTGCCCGGCAACCAATGACAGCCTCACACTGCACTTTGATTTGCGCACTACATCAAAGAAAACACACCAACAGTTTGAGCCCCCAGCGCGTGTGTGCAAGAGATTGAACCTCCAAAATGCAAAATCAATTCATGATTTCGTGTAGGTTTCACAAATATTTGGGTCTGAATTTGCAACATTTGCCTTTTGGATTGTTCTTTCAGCACGCATTGGGCAGATTGCACTGCATCTTGATCGGATTGGACCGCCATGCTGAAACCTGGCCAAAACATCAACATGAACTGCATCGTTTCCATTCGCAAGAGAAAAAAATCGCATGAATTGGTGCCTTAAGTTTGGCAAGCTGAACTCCAACATTGTTGGACACAGAACATGCAAGCTATGAGGCACGTTTTTGGTGGCAGATGTTTTTTGAATGGCCACCGCTGCAATTTTTGCAGTGCAATCTTCGGACCCGATCAAATCCTGTATGGTAGTACTTAGCTTTAACGGAATTTGAAACCACAACAAAGGCACAACTGGCAAGACATTTTATTGTCTCGGATGTTTGCTGCTGCTACTACGGTTGTGCATGTTATGTTCTGTTTCAACAAGTTTGTGCCCATGCGGCAATGTATGACAATTGTTCAAGGTTTTCCCGGCTGGAACCATGACACCCACCCAAAGACTGTTCAAAATACCGTTGCGCAGAACGAAACAACAAAATCGTAAACATGTTTTCACGTCGTAGTTTTTTACTCGCATTTTTTTATGCAATTTTGACACTGCTATAACATTTTCCTGTTGACAATATGTAAACATACCCGAAATAGACTAGACGTGTGAAGTTCAGATTTGCCAATTTCAAATGAAAACGTTGAAAACCCCGCGCATTAACCGCATGTTTCCGTTATGACCTCACTGAATTCGTTGAAAATTGTTGCGTTCCCAATTGCCCCACGTTTGAAAGTAAAACCTCATTGTCACTGTTTGTTGACAAACCATAAAAATGCAGAAAAACATGAAGAATCAAAAAGCAGAGGATAACCCCCCATGTCGTGCTCTTCCAACTGTGAACAAACGGCGGGCAGCGCGCCCTGTTTTGGACCACAAAAAACCTAACGGATGAGAATCCATGACATGCTCTTCATGCCATGCAACTGCACACTTCAATCTCGATTTGTGCTGTCATCCTTGCATATGAGTAGGATTGTAAGTCTTTCGTACCCCTCCTCAAAAGTTTGAGCTGGGCTAAAGGTTTTTGTCTTCCCAGCACTTTCCAGATATTCACTTCTGCATATTTTCCTTGAGAGGAAAGCGCCTCAAGATAAGAAGTGATACTACACTGATCAAATGTATGTCACACAGGGGTGGCAACACGACAGAATGCTATGTATGCACTCAACGCAAATGTGTTGCACCCCACCTTGCTGCGAATGTCAATGTAGCAGCATGAATTCTACGGCCATTTGCGCGGCCAAAGTTCAAAAGTTTGAGTGGCCTGGTCACTGCCGCTGGGGCGTAGTTTCACGTGCCACTACTTGCCAAGTCCCTTAGGGACTGTTGCCAGGATCCACTTCCTAAAAGAATGGCTACCTAGATACTGAGTGTTGCTACCCACTTCACGAAGCTTCTGAGCTGTCATTGTCAAAAGGTCCATGGTGGCACAGCATCCACTCTTCCGGATCGCTCACTTTGCATAGTTCTGAATTTCCATACCTTCGTGCTCTTTCACTGGCAGTCTCCATCTCAGCATCACTTTCTGATGTTTCTTCTTCTGCATTCTCTGAACTGAACATGCGATCATGGCATCTGCAACTGCATTGACATGCGTGCTACTGGCTGCAGCCCTTCCGCCAGATGGATGGCTCGATGAGCTGGCACTTCCAATTGTATTCACCAGCTGTTGACCAACTGTAACAGCCCTTTCAGCATCATCCAAGGTGGTGCAAAATTGAGAGGTGGACATTCTGTAGGACGGGCTCTCATCATCTGAAATGTTAGTCATTCTTCGCGTCATTTGACTTGCTGCAAGTCTGCCACCTGGATCCTCAGAGCGGCAGCCCTGCATCACTCCTCTCAAAACAGCCATCCTTTCAGCGTAAAGCCTCATGCGCTGATCCGTGGTTGCATTGCTACGCCCTGGCAAAACGTTCATACATCCATGTAATCATGGCCTCAGGCGACCAAGGATCTTCAGGGGAGGAAAGTTGAAGGACGTGGTGAAGCGGGACATTCCGCTCTCGTCGACACCACCCCAAACTGGGATGCTCTCATGTGAGCTCCTGGCACCAGTAAAGACGGTCACTGTGCCTGGTCCCAAAGGCGTTGACACCGGGATGTCATAGGAGTGCTCACTGCTGTCGGCTGGAACTGCAGCTGTTGCAACATCAGGGGCCACATCCTCAGTCATGTTTTCGGCTGCATCAGCCTCCATTGTCACATTCATGGCTGTGTCAGCCTCCATCGAAGTTCCAAACCAACCAAGCAATGTGAACATGAGGGGAAAGATCATCACCAAACCAAGAACTGCAGTGAAGATGAAAAGGTTCCATCCATGATCCATCGAACCTTTGTCACTGCACCCTTTCAGATTTAAGAGGCTCAAGGCGCACACCAATGCCCTCACGTTTTCACGTTTGATGAAAACTCTTCCAGGATCATCACCTCCCTCCAAAGCTCCAACATCTGTGTTGCAAAGGCCCAAAACGGCCATCAAACTTCGAAGACGAGCTGCCGACAAACGTTTTGTCCCAATGTCAGCCAGACTGACATGGCCGCTGACACTGCAAAGACGAATGGTGCCATTGGCAATGAGTGCTTGAAGCCAAAGCACCCGGCAGCTGAGGTGGCGCAAACGCCCAACTCCTTGCCTTTGCAAGATTTCACGTGCGCGGCTGCTGTCTGTGTAGACATAGATCCAAGCGCGGCGCCCTGTAAGCCAACTGCGAAGCCTTGCCAAAAGTATGGCATCAGATGAGCCGCTGCTGCAAGCGTAAACCTCAGCCTCTGCAGAACTAAGGCTCACCACCTTCTGTGTTCGAGATGCCGAGAAAATCAGGCATCCTCCCAAGAAAATGCAACAGCAGCTAACGCTTCGTCGCGTTTGACGATCTGAAGCCCAGTCAGAGTCTGTGAAAACTTCAAGAGCATTCTCTGACTGTTGGACATCTGGATAGGCATGAAAAATGCCAGGTGGTCCTTCCACACCACTTCAAAGACATCGAAATTGATGCGTGGCCGGCCAAGTAGGAGACCAAATGCCTCAGCACCGTTTGGCTCTTCTGCATCGGCTTGGAGCTGTATAGAGATACTGGGGAGGACCGCCTTTGGGAGTCCAAATTCTACATACCTTTCCAACCCCAAAAATGGGCATCAAACAAATCGAACAATTAATGACATCATCTTGCGCATCTTGCGCTTTCTTGCGGAGTCGTCTGGAGTCACAAAGTTGGAACTCTTTCAGCTCTTTCCCCATTGTAAATGGGGTTTCAGCAGCTTTACCGACTCCGCCCGACTCCGGCAAGACTCCGCAACTAACAACATCAATTTTGCATCTCCAGCCTTCTTACGGAATCTGCTGGGGTAATGAAATCGAAACTCTTCCCCCAATGTAAACAAAGGATTCATCCGGTTTTAAATATTTACTATCAACACCCAAACAATTCCAAGCAACATGGTGCTTTGGCAAAGATTGGCAACATGCAGGCGGGGCTGGAGACCTTCAATCAGCAATCGTGTTCCCCGGGATCCTGCCATTCCGTTGGACTTGCAAAAGCACTGCCGTTTGTTAAAGCTGCGCCAGTTTTGGCAAAAAAGGTCACTGCAGCAATCTCATTTTCGGGACCGTAAACACATTAGCTTTTTGGACTCCAAGAAGTGGTCATCCTCCCCAGTTGCGTTGAAAGCTTGCTGCTCAAACAAAATCCAACTTTGATCCACTTGCCAAATTGCGTCATGCGAAGAGCTTCGTGTCTCGAGCAGCTCGCAAGGTTCCACACTGCCAAAAATGGGATTGCCACGCGCTACCGCTTTTCGCTTTGGACGAGGCCATTCCGAGGCTGTTTTCAATCTCTTTTTTAATAGCAGGCGAGACCAAAAACGGGCGCGCCAAATCCACACGTTGGAGCGTGTGGCAACCCTGTTTTTGGGGTTGCGGCATGACGCTCGGAACGCCCCCAGCTGCTTCAAAAGTTCACCAGAAACAATGAAACCAAAAAAAGCAGGAAGAATGACACAAACATCCATGTGCTGAACTGGGGAGGACCGCCTTTGGGAGTCCAAATTCTACATACCTTTCCAACCCCAAAAACGGGCATCAAACAAATCGAACAATTAATGACATCATCTTGCGCATCTTGCGCTTTCTTGCGGAGTCGTCTGGAGTCACAAAGTTAGAACTCTTTCAGCTCTTTCCCCATTGTAAATGGGGTTTCAGCAGCTTTACCGACTCCGGCAAGACTCCGCAACTAAGGACATCAAAACTGGCACAAAACTGTGGTAAAACCGCAATTTTGCATCTCCAGCCTTCTTACGGAATCTGCTGGAGTAGTGAAATCGAAACTCTTCCCCCAATGTAAACAAAGGATTCATCCGGTTTTAAATATTTACTATTATTCATTAACCGGATGATACTGAACTCCGGGCGACATATGCAATCGACCCGCAAAGTTGCGGCGTTAGGAGTCTAGGGGGGCGAAGGGGGGGAGCCCAAAAACAAACAAAGCATCAAAAGATCAAATCAAAACTGAGCAGTGCGACGCCCAATCATGACAAAACGATCCACTGCCAACGCAAACGCAGAAAAAAGCATCCCGCCAGCAATGTCGCAGCGGAATCAGCACCTCACCCACGCCATCCTGCGAAAGCCTGCGACAACAACACCCAAACAATTCCAAGCAACATGGTGCTTTGGCAAAGATTGGCAACATGCAGGCGGGGCTGGAGACCTTCAATCAGCAACAGTGTTCCCCGGGATCCTGCCATTCCGTTGGACTTGCAAAAGCACTGCCGTTTGTTAAAGCTGCGCCAGTTTTGGCGAAAAAGGTCACTGCAGCAATCTCATTTTCGGGACCGTAAACACATTAGCTTTTTGGACTCCAACAGGTCCTCCACAGTACCTGATCAGGTATTGGCAATGAGGAAGATCATTTGCCGGTACTTTTTGCCGTCCATCGCCTCTTGGCTTTCGCCAGGTCGATCAACACGCTAGTGCATGAAATGAACTAACTGTAACTATTGGGCCGTGACACAAAAGCCAACACGGGGCATCCATGGACCCAACAGTGAATTTGTTTTTTCCGTCCATCACCTCTTGGCTTTCGCCAGGTCGATCAAAACGCTAGTGCATGAAACGAATTAATTGCAACAATTGGGTCGTGATACAACTGCCTTCACGGGGCATCAATGAACCCAACCGTAATGCCAGCATAGGGACCGGCTACACAGTACTGGATGGCAGTCACAATGCCGAAAACCAAAACACAGAGCAAGACAAAACAACCAAAAACAGAAAAAACCAACACGCCAAACAACAAACAAAGCACACAAAACGCAAAAATGGACCCAACAGTGAAAAGACTGGCATCAGGACAGGCTTCACAGTCCTGGGGGGTAGTCACAGTGCCGAAAACAAGGAAACAAAAAAAAGACAGGAAGCAACAACAGAAAAAGCAAACAAACCAAACGACAAACAAAACCCACAAAGAGCAAAACAGACATTGTGAAAAGTGCCAGCTCAGTTGAAGAAAGGTGATGGCTTATGCATCACTATGGAGTCGGCAGTATGGCGTGCAACATTAAAACAGAAGTTCAACAAAGAAAAAAGACATCGCCATGCTGAATGAAAGACATGTGACGGAACCAACAAAATTCTGAGCGGAGACAAGGGCTCCATCAAAATCCCAACGCAAAGTAGTTGCATCACTTGAAGGTGGATTTTCAGACTTGTCCTCCAAGTCAATGTCTGCAGGTGATGGGCTTTTCTTGGTCTGGTTCTCGGCGTTCAATCCCAGCAGAGAGTACAGCTGTAGCACATGTTTGTGATGCGTGTAGATGGTGAGTCTGCCATCTGGGTGAAGTACATGATGCCTCTTCAGGAAGGTGATTTCATCGCCAGGCCGTTCGATGCACTGCATTGTTCTGTCAAAGACCTTTCGGAACTCCATCACAAAACTCCTGAAGACTCCAAGGTGCTGAGTACGAGATTCGCACGTACTTGGAGAGAGAAGTACGACAGCAAGGGCAATCCAATTTGGTTGCGGAGGTCGAGATTCGCCAGAGAATTTGCTTGGCTTGAGTCTGAACGTGAGAGCCTCTTCTCTCCTGCAAGTGGAAGCACATCTCAAGAATCCTTCCAACCATCTTGATGAAGGAGAACCATGATGCAGTGCTTGCAAGTTTGGATGTTCGTGAAAGAGCCAACGAGATGGCTCACTTTTGTGGTACAAGGCCATCACTGCTTTTCTGAAAAAGAATTTGGATCTTGAGGAGCACCATACCCATGTGTGCTGAAAGCAAAAGACGATTCATGCATGGCGTCCCTCGGGCTCCGCCTCTTTAGGGGTTGGATGTACGCCCTGGCGTCCCTCGGGCTCCGCCGCTTTTGCCTTGCAGGCGCTCCATTGTCATTGTTGGCAGAACAGCTTCTGGCAAGAACACTTCCATAGGCTTCGGAACACCTTTAAGACAAAAACCTTGTGCTATCTCAGCAAAAATGGATTTGTCAAGCCAGTCAAAGTCCTTGGCGATTTTCTCCATGTGCAAAATATTTTTAGGCTTCAGTACCAGCCGAACTTCGGCGCCCATCATCCCATGGAGCTTTTCTCCTGGGGTCCTCCAGCCAACTCCTCCATTGGCCAATCTTTCCCCCCCTGTATATTGCCATCTCTATTGGATCTTGGTCAACATCATGAAAATCAATTTCAAAATTTCCATCCGGCACATCACAAAACATATCAAATGGGTGAGAGAGTTTCAGAGCATCATTTTACAAATTGGAGGGGCGTCCTACAGTAGCAAGCATGCTGTTGATTTTCCCATGCGTGAGACTTGAGACTTGACTGTGTATCTTCTGCAAGCAAAACATGTCTTGACTACGTTTGGTCTGTGAATGTATTCATGCTCTCTGTTTGAGCAATTTTGCCCGCCCAAGTTTCCCTTCCTTCTTTGGTTGAAGTTGTTCGTTTGTTGCACAATTGAATCCGATCGCCCAGCAGACCGCTGAATGAAGATCATGTAGACCTTGTTTGCGTCTCAGTACAAATTTGGGGCCCCGGATTGCATTTTGGGGTCCTGATTTGGGTCCAATTTTGGTCCTTGTTTTGGGTTCCATTTTTGGGCC
>Ga0126342_10010820_pt1 | contig 16334 bp, 13 predicted proteins | sample Cyp1metagenome_FD_92528 | JGI IMG/M metagenome (GOLD analysis project Ga0126342, IMG submission 92528) | Coral microbial communities from Lord Howe Island, Old Settlement Bay, Australia - Cyphastrea 1 metagenome | ecosystem: Host-associated > Invertebrates > Cnidaria > Coral ... | reverse complement strand
TTTGTGCATGCTACACAAAACTACTTCATTTTTCCCACACGAAATACAAACGAAATACACTTGAAGTGGACCTGATGATAATGAAATTGTGCAAAACGCACGTACGGAAAACGGCGCGACGGGATGATTATGTATGTATCTATTTGTATATATATATATGTAACCGACCCTCACGAAATCCACATGTGTTTCGGCTACCACTGTGATTTGTTTTTGGGACAACTTAACTTCACTTTTTTCTGACTTTCAAGTTTGAACATGTATGTAAGTCGAAATTTGCATGTGCGCTTGCCAATTTCAAAATTACTAAGTTACTAAGCTGTAATCTATCGTGAAACGTATTGACTCATGTTATACATACTTTGTTTGCGGACAAGACTCAATCTGACGACGAAAAAAACACAAGATATAGACAAATACGACGTGTTTCTAGGTGACTCCTTTGTTTCCAATGATTCCAATGATACGGGTACTGAATGTCTCTGTCATTGGCGTGTGCTGTCAATATATTTTACATTAATCTGAATTGTCAATACAAACAGTTCACTCGAGCGTTGTAATGTTGATGATTTTGTGATGAGGATGTGGTGGTTTTGTCAGGATTTTGCCATGACGTTGAAAGAATTTGCCGTTGCGATGACTTTACCACTGCGGCTCTTGGAAGAAAACCATCCAATTTTTTCAGTAGGAGGCTCAGCCAGCGTTGGGGATGCTTCCCTTCGTGTTTAAAACACCATTTCTTAGGCTTGATTGTTATCAATTACTTTTCCCCCCAGATAATTAACAAAACAATATGGGAAACCCACCATTTCCAGATCAGTTTACTCGGAAAACAATGGGTTTCCATATCTATGTTAAGAGATTATGTAATTTACACCACACCATGGGAAAACTATAGCTTCAGTCAAAGTTTCATGGTGAAATCCTCATGTTTGCTGTTCTTAGCCACCATTTTTTTCCTGGCTAAAACCAGTCAGTTTGTTCGCAGGGCCTTTCACCACATTGGCATTGGAGTGCTGAGAATCTGCTGCGGGCACCTCAAACTGCGTTGCAATTCATGGCATTTTGAAAAGGGACAAAACCACGACTTTTCACCAGCAAAATTTGAGATAGACCCATCATTTATGGCAATCTTATTGGGGAAAATCATGCTTCATCGGTGAATTTATGGCAGTCCTGGCTGAAAATGATTAAAATGATTGGCCCTACACTGGCGCCACGCGCCATGATCATCCCTTTGGTATCAAATTGGTTTACCGCCAGACTGCTCTCCCAAAAAAAATCATGACGTTACCCAGTTACCCAATGCCATAAACCTCCAATTGCCGCTAATCCCATTGAATTCATTGGATCTCGTGTTTGTAAATGACTGACCCGGGTGGATTTGAATGGACTGTGGGATGATCCTGTCCGATGGCCATCCTGAGCGAAACGACGTAGAAGCTGGTGGCCCAGCCGTGGTTTCCGATACGCCCGGTGCGGCCTCGGAAACCAAAGACAGGTCGATGAACAGCGATGTGTGTGTGTGTGCACTTGTCTGCGTGTGTATGTGTATATGCATAATATGCATATCATAGGTAGGTCGGTCGGTCGGATGGATGGATGGATGGACACGCAGAGTATCTTGTGTATACTATACGAGTCCGATGGCTGCAAGCATGATACACGAGGTGGTTCCCCCTAGTTTTGAGTTTGCTGGTTTCCTTACCCACCCAACTACAGTTGTAATATGTTGTAACTAGTTAGCACCCATAAACCCCAGTTAACCTACTAAAACAAATGTTATATGTAAACCAACTCAGCTTCCGGAACCGCTAAAAATGGTCTTGCGTTGAGGTCTCGATTCAGACATCTTTTGACGATCTAAGAGGCTTATGGAGGAGCCCCCATTGGCAATTTTTTAGGACGGAAAATTATGTTAAGCAGGAAATTTGGGGTTTCTCCATGCTACTTATATACACGATATACATATCTGTATTATTCTGTATTTATGTATATGTATAGTTATAGACAGACTGCCTTTTTAAAGGATCAGCGGTGCCTGCTCTCTGGATGATACAGTATGCCACAGCAGACCAACTTGGAACTCTCACCAAAAAATGCCCAAAGCCAGAACTTCAGTTTCATGCGTCCCTTTGGATGAAGTATCGGACCGCAGCCAGTGCTGTCAGGATGTTTTTGGTACCCAACTTTCATGTAAACCGCAAGAATTCCTTTTAAATCTAAGCTCGATGCCGGTTGCATGGCGGCTGCTGAGTAATTCAACAGCTACCAAGAGCCACGCCCAAGCATAAGACCTTCTCTACTAAACTCTTCCTGGCAGGCCGGGACCCTCCGCCAGGAACTCGTTTGCCGCCATCCTGGCAGTTTAAAGCAACACGATGTTTTTATCACAGGGAGAAGCAGCAAAGTGCTCCGCACCTTCCTGCGCCATTCGGTGCAGCTCGTTTCTGCCCGTGCGGCTCCTGCCGCTGTAGCTGTCCCTCTGACCGCTCCCGTTGCCGCCGTTCAGCCTCACGAACTACCTCATGCACTCCATTTGCGTATCCTCAGGTTTGTAGACAAGATTGTCAGATGACCCCCAACAAAATGTGTGACAAACCTAAAACAATCAATCACCCTGAAATGGTAGATTTACCAATGCCCCCAAAGAGAAAAAAATAAGAATAGATCAAACTATTTCTTTGGTGGGATTAGCATCAAGGTCAAAATAATCAAAAATATATACCCAAAAAAAACAATGAAGAAATCCAGTAGCTATTCTGCATGGCCTGGTGCTGGAGCTGCAGTACCACATGGCTGGGCTGTTGCGCCTCCGCATTCAACTGCCTCAGCAAGTGCTGGATCCGCGCAGTGATCTTCCGTCGTGCGGTATTCTTGGGCCGCCCAAAAGCCAGTCCCGCCTGCTGTTCTGTCACTTGATGGTGGCAGAATGCGCAAGCGTCTCCGTTCTTACATCCCAAGACCGACGTGAAAAAGAGGCACCTCAACTTGAGAAGAACGAAAAACTCAGAAACAAATTTGAGATTGTCAAGATATTGATTGGTTACTTTCTAGAATCCATCAATTTCAACCATCAAAACCAAAATAAAATAGGCCACATCCGATCATTCCTCAGAAAAATAAGCCCACTAAAGTATGGGATGATCCCCCATATATGAACCTATATGAACCATATTAAACCACGTTTTTCAGCATCAGCTGTTGGGTGTCGTGAATAGCGTGACCAGGGCACTGGTTGCATGGCAGCCGAGAATAGCCCGGAAGCGCCTCCATCTCGACATCTGGAGGCGGCGGTTCTGCCATGGACAGCTCGTGAAACCGCCGGGAGGTGGCTGGAACTCCGTTCCCTGGAAGCCAAAAATTCAGACCGCGGAGACGAAACCGAGCGTCTTTTCCCCATGGTTTTCCATGTGAATTGTCCCACCAAATCTGGGAGTCTTTGGAAGCGGTAGCAAAGTGTGACTCCCTCTGAAAACAAAGACCAAACATGGTGACTATGATCATGGTCTTCTCAGTTAGGACCGATGCTGAACTCAAAGGATCCGTGGTGCCAGCTTTGAAAATACGGTGGTTCCATGTCGGTGACCATCGATGAAATGGGGGAAACCTTCCTTCTCGAATCACGAAAATTCCGAGCCGGCGGCCGATTCGATGAACGTACGAGTCAATGTTGTGGGGCAAGTCGTAGTTGATGACGTGCGAAACCTGGCGCGCCAGGTTTAAAAAAAGCACCGCGGCTTGATGTTTATGGGTCAAGACTGAAGAACCTAAAACACACGCAAATGAAAGTGTTGTTCTATTTCAGTAACTCATATCATATCTATATATATAATACTTGACCATCCCATTTTGCGTACAATGTTGAAAAGTTTTGGTATACTCGATCTCGCTTTTGGATGACATGTCCAACATGGGGATGGTTATACTGATCACTTCCAGGGAGCACTTCAGCAGTGAGGTTGTTATAAATCCAAGTCACTCTGCGGGTAATACAGTCAAAAAATACAGTTGTGAAACATCCCATGGTTCCTGGGGTTCACCCAGCTTCAAAAACCACTGGAATATGTTGATTGGGGCTCACCCATCGTGTTTGTAGAAGAGCCAATTTCTGTAGATGATCAACTCAAAATATTTTTCTAACGTGTTTGTCTCGTCGGCTGATAGTACGTTTTTTCGCGGCAAATGTTGCAAATTAATTGTAGATAGATAGTGATTTCACAAGTTCATTTAAATCCAAGCTTTTCTAGATCAACACCGATTTACCCCAGCTTTTCTGTAGCTAAACCATCAGGATGCCCCATGTTCTTTTCCGGGAGTTCCCTCAATTTTCCAGTTTCTTTCAATTCCTTCCGTTTTCCGACGTGTTTCACAATTCGTGTTCCGGGTGTTCCTCATTTTTTTTCCAGTTGCTTCGAACATGTTCCTAATTCTTCCATTCTTACAGTGTTTTCCTCATGTTTCCCAGGCTTTCCCCTCCACTTTTCCACGTCATCCACTGCACCTTGGGGATGTCTAAGCCGCGCGCCGCCACGTCAGTGGCCACCAGGAAGGTGCTCTTGCCACTGGCGGATGTAGATCAATGGGATTTCGATTAGTTGGATGATTTGGACATGCACTAAACAGATTACCTATTTTTTTCATGGGTAAATCAACTATAATGCACTAAACAGATTATATACCATCTTTAATGGGTAAATCAACGAACCAAATGCCCATTTTCAATAGCAAACTGTTTGTTTACCAGAGGGTAGTATCATGAAAATGATCCCCATTGACTATCAATGGACTATTTGTATGTAGACCATTCTCTAACTATGGACTATCAATCGATTGGTATCAATGGACATTCACTCAAGAGACTAGGGAACTTGGATCAACAAATGAGTATCATGAAGACTAAACAGTTTTAGTTCATCCCCCTAATACCAAGATCTATCGAAAACACTCTCCCAGTCAAACCATGGTTTTTTGGGGATGAAAATCACACGGACACATACCGTGGGGCTGTGTTTAATCTTAAAGGGATGGGGTTATTATCTTGGAAATGGATAGTGCTCATGATACTAAACTATGTCACCTGGATGTATTTACATATCATTGCTGGGAATGCTTTATAAGCCTGGATGCAAAATTATTTAATGGATAGGCGTTGCAGCGTAGAGGGTCCCCATTGCCAATCAAATGTTGTTGCAACTCTGCATTCCATTGGGAAGATCAACAAAAGTATTAGGGAATATTAAAATCCCACCCCCGTTAAACTCTACATTTAATTGGGAAGATCAACAAAGGTATTAGGGAATATTAAAATCCCACCCCGTTAAACTCTACATTCGATTGGGAAGATCAACAAAGGTATTAGGGAATATTAAAATCCCACCCCCGTTTAATTTTACATTCAGTTGGGAAGATCAACAAAGGTATTAGGGAATATGAAAGTCCCAACCCCGTTAAACTTCTACATTCATTGAAGATCTTCAATAAGGGTTTAATTCTCCCACCCCCGTTAAACTTCTACATTCATTGAAAATCTTCAATAAGGGTTTAATTCTCCCAGTTAAACTTCTACATTCATTGAAGATCTTCGATGAAAGTTTAATTCTCCCACCCCCGTTAAACTTCTACGTTCATTGAAGGTTTTCGATAAGGGTTTAATTCTCCCACCCCCGTTAAACTGCCACGTTCATTGAAAATCTTCAATAATGGTTTAATTCTGCCACCCCCGTTAAACTTCTACATTCATTGAATATATTCACTAAGGGTTTGATGATGATGATGATGATGATGATGATGATGATGCGTTGCCTGTCGTGGTTGCGGTTCCGGGCAAAGCCCAAACATTTGCCGTGTATATGTATTTTTTTTTATCCGTCCATAATCATAGTTACACATCTATCAAAAACAGTTGGATATCAGTCTTGCGAAGTTAGCTTGTTTTTTTAATGGATGGATGGATGGATGGATGGATGGATGGATGGATATCTGGATGGATATCTGGACATCTGGATATCTGGATATCTGGATCAAAAACATGGTTTTAAGTGGGTTACCTGGATACATGTTCTTCTGTGGAGATGTAATATGATAAAATCATCGGAACATAATGTGCAATACTCAATGTCATACACATAATTATGGGGATATGATATATGATACAATGTGGTAATCAATGGATTGATTTAGTTGGGAAGATGTTCACGGGAAGCCACATTTTTTGGCAGCCAAATATGGTGGTTTCTTGTATTTTTTCCCATCAAGCACTTCTTGCAATGGATGTATACTAAATGTTTAATACATGATATGTGTGATTGACGTTACTATACTCATGTAAATAGTTGGTAGCATTGGTAGCATAGCTGTTTAATCTGCATATGTATGTATATATATATATGTATGATTTTATGACAAATTGCATAGACATGTAAGTATATGTGTACATGTGTTTGTTTGTGATGTATTATGTCGTATGTATTGAGATGGGGGGAAACCAACCAAATTGGTCTTCGTGACAAATAGGCTTGGCAGCACCTGCCAAAGCACGCAAAAGGCTATGGACTTGAGTCAAAGAGGTGAACCATGGATGGACTATGAGATGGATGAATTATGGCATATGAACGCATCGTTTTTATATAACGATACATGCAGCGGACATCTTTGAAACTCGTAGCACCTAGTAATCCTTGGCCACCCAAATATATTCAGAAGCACCTCAACCACACCCCAGGGTGCCTCTTAAAGGTTGACAACGACCTTTCTCTTTCGTTCTGCTCCTGGCAAGCCAAAAGGTTGTACAGGACCTGTTTGTGTCATGAGTTTGTCTGAAAATCTTGGGAAAACGCCCAAGTTTCATGGTTTCAACCTCGCTTTCCCTATTCAACTGGCCATTTTCATTGCTTGCTAAATGGCTAAATCCCCCATTCTCAGATACACCCAACACATGTCGGTTATGTCTCATCAATATCCAACCTATATTCCACCCCCTATCGAGCTCCATGTCGCCATGGATGGCCACAGAATTGTAGCCCATCCCCATCAAGCGATCCTGCAGGCGCAAGGGGATGACAGCTTGTCTGTATATTCTGACCATTTACGAATGTCTATCTATACATGAATACATGAGTTTACACATGTCTATTTACTTATTTACGTGTACGATGCATGTATATTATATATATATATATATAATTACATGTATATCTATTTAGCTAGTTTTTCATTTATGTGTATATATATATATGTATTTTTCATATTCTATATGACATGATTGTACACACATATTATCTTACATAAACCTGGAATCTCTTGCTCCAAACCTGTGCGCAAAAACCGTGTCGCTTCCATCAGATCCTCCAACCATGCCGCTGTGCGCTTCATTGCAACGAAGATCAGGGTCGAGTCGGTGGGGTTGCTATTCAACACCTGTCATTCTGGTCATTCTGCAGCTCGGCAAACTTTCATGGTTATTGAGTGAATGGTTGTAACTTCCATATGGAAACATATGGAAACTATATAGATATCATAATCATTTACAACGTTTACAACCATCATAACCGTTGTTTTTTGCATGTATTGTGCATATGACCCCTATTTTTTTCAGAAACTTCCAGCTTTTGGGGTGGGATGCGTCAAAGCCTGGCCACCGATGGACCTTGGTGACTACTCCATGTTTCATTCATTCAACCGCTGATAGTCGGAGACTGTGCGGACATGCTATTCCTTCGCAACGTTCATTACTTCGTCTGGCAATTGTACAAACTTTACAGGCCAGGTTGGTGATCGTGGAGCTCCCAACGGAGCGAACTCAAAACCACACTAAACTACACTAAGACATACGTATATGTATACGTATATATATATGTAATTATATATATATACATACAAATCAAGGGTACCTAAATGCTGTTGTTTATTTCTTGAGTCTTGTGTCACTAGATCCGGTATTAAAAACTGCAGTTTGATTTCAAATGCGCAGCAGGGTGGAGTTAGCCAAGCCAATTGTTCGTTGTTGGGTGATGGCATTTAGCGCTTCTGCGCACTTTGGTCGAATCAATGGCATATTAATAGCCATTACCCTCTGGTAAACTAACATAACTATGGAAAATCACCATTTATAGTGGATTTTCCCATGAAAAATGGTGATTTTCCATAGTTATGTTAGTTTACCAGAGGGTAATAGCCCCAATTGATGCCCCATTGATGTCCCAATTCCCTCCGGTGTGCCTTGGTAAGCGCTTCAAACTTGCCTCAAGCCCCAGCTGCGTCCAGTCACGTCTCATCCAAACTGAAGTTGTAATCAGGACATTTCAGCACTGGTGGTTTTAATGCCTAGGGGTAGTATATAATGGTAGTACACTCATTCAACTGTTGAGTTTCTCAATCCTAAATAACCCCTACCCTCTGGTAATTTAACATAACTATGGAAAATCACCATTTATAGTGCATTTTCCCATTAATAGCATGGTGATTTTCCATAGCTATGTTAGTTTACCAGAGGGTAACCCCTAACCGTTGGGGGCATTGAACTGCTATGTTTACCATCTACAACTGGATATCACGCCACTGAGAAGTCTTGCCTCGTTCCGAGACCACGATGAAGCTTTGCTCCACCTGGGAGCGGGGAAAGTTAGGGATGCCATTGATTCAATTGGCTTCAAGCCATCCCCAATGGGATCCCTTGGAATAACCATCCAAAATGGGGTTATAAACCCATGGAATTTGGAAGAACCATCCAAAATTTGGGGATTATCATGATTATATCATATGGCTCAACCGTCCTCACACGGGGATGGTAGCGAATATCACATGTACAGTCCCCTCTGTGATCTTTGGGACACATAACATGGATCCCAACACGCCCAATGACTTCGGAACAGTGGCCCTTTTTGGGTCCCCAGGCAGTATCAACAGCACCTCCAACTCGCCCCACACCGATCCAAATGTAGTTCCTGGCCCATAAAAAGAAGGGAAGAAGATCAGTAGAATATAAGATTTATAGGAGGTACCAACACAAATTTGGGGAGTCAACCAACAACCAAAATTGTGTTTAACTAATAAAAACCTAGTTGTATAAAACAAGAAAAGGTGACTTGCAGCAGTGAAAATGGCCCTTGAAGTGTCATCAGCATCTATTTCGGGTGCCCCAAGACTTTGGCAACTGGAGTTGCTGTCAAAGGTAGGAGATATTGACCAACAGCCATAGGGCCTATTGATTTTTTTGGAAACCTGGAAAAAATCAGATGAATTGGAAAATATACTGAAAAATTAGGATACCAACAAAACCGTTAGCCCAGGTGCTTGGCACACTTTGAATGCTTCTCGCCAAGAATGTCTCTGAGAGACTGAATGTTCAAAAATGAAGTGCCAACGGAACCACTAAAATGATGAATGTCATGATTTGTTTTGGGTGAATAATTTCGAGCCATGCCGAATATGCGAGTTATTGGTTGTTTTACCAGCGTTCTTATTGTCCATCCCCCATGATTCAGCAATTCAATCGTGGGTTTGTCTAAAATATATACAGTGCCCAGACATCCATTGATTCATCTAGTAAAGTTGCCATTTGGGGGTATACCCCATTTTCAGATACACCCTTGTCACTCTCCTTTCTTGTTGGTTGTATACATATCAAGTTTGAGCCTTTTTGAGCCGTGACATAGTGCCCAGAAATTCGACGAGATGATAAGACGAGTACCTGAAGTGGCTACCCAGTACTATTCCCTGGAAAATTGCCGCAGCATTCCGAATAATCAGCCAGCGTGTCCATCCCAAATTGATGGCTTAATCCGAAGATTGCCAGCTCAACAATTGGGTGTTTCCTAAACTAAAGATGTCCCGAATCATCAGTAGCTGGGATGATTTGGGGTCCCCCTGAAAGAAGGGCCTCATAAAGGCCTGGGCCAACTTCTGAATCTCCTGACGGTCGATGACGAACTAACAAACCATTTTAGGAGATGACAGGGAAAAGGCTAGGGTTGCCCTACTGCCCTAAGAAGGAAGATGGACATTGTTCTTTCCCTGCCAAACTTGATGTTAACTTATTTTTGCCACATGTGTGACTGTTTAAAAAGAAGGCACCCCAAAATTCATTGGTTTAAAACCTCATTTTACTTATTTGAATTGTATCTTGTTGGGATATTCCCCATTGCCAAACAAACCCATTTCTGCTTACCAAAAAATATTCCATTTGGAGGTCTGTTACATGAGCCTTCTGTCAGACCCAAGTTTTCTATGGCCACCATAGATGCACCTTCCCAGCACCTCTATTTTTGGTGCCAAGACATGGCAAAACAGGGACCAACCCGCAACCCATTTTCGGAATCCATGTTTGGTGCTGAAAAAAATACCCCCTTTTGGGGACTGGAGTGGATTTTCCATATGATATACACATGCCCCATTTATCCCATGTTCAATATGTATAAACAAAAAACACAGAGAAAAAAATGCTACATCAATCAATTGGTAGTTCAGCCATCTGCCATCACCTATCATCGATAATGCTAGTTGCTAGCTTTCATCAGCCAATGGACGACAATTCACCATGGGCGTTTTCCACCTGCAGGACCCTTCTGGTTCACACTCAAGGAATTCAAAAGAAAGGAGAACTCAGTAAGGATGTCTTGTTTTTTCAGCAGTGCGATCATTTGCCTTCGCCATGCCAACAGATGATATGATCTGATTTTACATCATATATCATATATCAATATATATCATATATCATACATCATACATCATATATCATATGTCATATATCATACATCATACATCATATATCATACATCATACATCATATATCATATATCATAAATCATATATCATATTTCATACATCGCACATCGTACATCCTACATCCTACATCATATATCATACATCATACATCATACATCATATATCATCACCATGTCGTATTCCATTATAATTATATTTCAGACCATGTTATATGATATTATATGACATTTGATTTGATCTGATATGATGTGGGCCGGTGGACTCAAATTTTATCCAGCTCTGTCTTCGCCCCAGCGGAGCGCCTTGGGGAAGGTGGCGCTAAACATCAGGGTCATCCGTCCCTGAGGCGCGGCTTCCGTGGTTCCAGGCGATAGGCGATGATCTCTATTGTGGCATATCTGGCCCGGTTTTGTTGGATCGTTTTTGGTTCTTTCTTGTTGGATATACCGATATACCCATACAAAATATACTCATACAAAATACTTGGACCATCGCATTGTTGAAGGTTCTTTTTTCACTTTTATGTGAATGGATTTGCTCCGATTTGATGACCAAAATGCTGTGACGGTCATAGCAACATCGACGGGAGCCCATTGTTTGGGAAATCAAGCTGCCACTTCCCAATGCGGAGAAAAAAATCCAGAACAATGACCCTTTCGAAAGGCAGAACTACTCAGGACCCAGTCCAAAACGCCCCGAAATGTATATGGAATCTTGGCATGCATACAGCTACCTCCCAAGTAGATTGGAATGGATTTCCCTGATGCTCAACTGGGTTTCCCCATATCGTCTATTTGGTGGCCGCAACATAGTCACATTTTGAGGCCAACCCCCAACTTCAGCACCACACTTCTCGGGAGGAAGGCATGTCCTTGGCAGCGCGATGATCAAATTCTGCGAGTTGTTTGTGGAACTCTCGTTGCTGGGACCCGTAGGAAATGTTCCCAGCTTTACTTGGACGAGTATCTGAAAATTTGATACGGTAAATGATATCATCCAATTGCCGTTCTAATTTTTGTCCTGAAGTTGAGTTTTTCTGGCAGTGAATTTAAAATGGTTGATCCACGGCCCAAGTGAATGCCACCCAGCTAGGGGCACCTTTCAAACTCAACGCTGATCATTGCCTGAAATGACCAACACAGTCTCAAATTCTTGTCTACCCCAAGAAGTCCCATTTATCACACCCTTGTGGGCCAAATAGAAACCAAATGAGACTTCAAAGCGAATTCAAATTTAGTCCCCGAACTGTGTCCCAAGAGGAACTGGCACATTGATTTTCAAATTCGGCAGGATCTGAAAGAGATCTTTGGCTAGGGAATTAGTCATCCAAAATTGGCATAATTCACTAAAAATGACCATTCTATGCGTCCCAGCTCTTGGCCTCAGATTTCTGATCCGCCCAGTGGCCCTCTTCTGCACAATCTCTCGGATCTGCGGCTCAAAACCCATGTCCAACATTCGATCGGCCTGGGAACTGCTGGAACTGGTGTGAGGGGGTGACCACTGGAAAAGTCACATTGGGATGCTCGCAACATTCAAGCGACTCTGACGCTGAGTACCCCAAAATTGGCGCATGTCGATTCAATGTATACAATGACTTGCAGAGGCATGCGGCACTCAGAATTTCAAAAGAAAATATGGAAAATATATCTATATATATATATTTACATATATATATATAATTTTCTGGCTTAGGTCAGGTTCCACCTACGGGTTAAAGACAACTACCCTCAAGCAATCTCACGTGGAAATTGGAAATTTACAGTTTAGACATTGTGGCGTTCTGTTCAAAACGTGTTTTTTTTCCATTGCCATCTAGGTAACTTCAAACTCAGGAGGCGTTTTTTCAGTCCGGGCTGATGCTCCAAGCTTCTGTGGTTGGCCCCATGACAAAGCCAGGCTACACAGCAGGATCGGGGATGGTCTGATCATGTCACGAGGAATTCCCGCATTTGAATGACATGTGGGCTGGTCGGTCTCCAGGTTTTTTGACCCAGATCACACCGAAGTCTACACAGACATTGCCAAAACATGCCATGATGTTGAAATCCTTTGGCACATACCAAGAGCTACACTGGTTGGTGGTTTCAACGCATCCCAAAAATCTTAATCAATTTGGCGTCTCTTCCAAAATAAGACGGAAAGTTGAATATATTCTCATATGTTGCGTATTTGGCAGGTTAAGCTAAAATTGGGTGATTGTTGCAGTAAAAGTTGGTGAATGTTCCACATTTGAGGCACCAAAACCACATTAAAAATTTGGTACGTGGGTGAACCACGAGCCAGATTCAGGTACAAAAAACATTTCGCGGCATGTGGTTCGAGGAACACGCCATGCTGCACGGATTGGAGAGGTCGCTTGTGAGGTTGTGGCGCCCGTGGGCCACCAGATTTTCAACCAGGGAACCATGCTAAATCCAGTGTACTTGAACCAAAACCGGGTGCTTACAATGTGAACCATGCGCAAGTGGATTTCTTCTTGGATTTATGTTGAACGATCAAGGGCTGAACACAAAATAATTATCCCGGCAAGAGACCCCAAACAGTGTGGGGGGAGTGGGAGGATAATGCATTATAATGTTGTTGTTGCTGTTGATGATGACGACGATGACGATGATGATGATGATGACGACGATGATGCTGATGATGACGTTGAGGATGATGAGGTGCAGGAGGATGATGAGGTGCAGGAGGATGATGAGTTCGAGGATGATGAGTTCGAGGATGATGATGTTGAGGATGTTGATGGTGAGGATGATGATGTTAAGGATGAGGATGAGGATGAGGATCAGGATGAGGATGATGATGAGGATGATGATGATGATGATGATGATGATGATAATTCATAATGATGGTGATGATGATGATGATGATGGTGATGATGAGGAGGAGGAGAAGGAGGATGTTGACCATGAGGATGAAAAGGTGGAGGATGATGATGTTGAGGAGGATGATGAAAAGGATGGTAATGTTTCGACAGATGAGGTGGAGGAGGAGGAGGATGTTGCGGAAGATGATGTAGAGGATGATGAAGTTGAGGATGATGATGTCAAGGGAGAGGAAGGCGTTGATGTTGAGAATGATGATGTTGAGGAGGAGGAAGATGATGATGTGGGGGATGATGATGTTGAGGAGGAGGACCGATCCCAAGACCTAGGACCACACTTTGTACGAGCCTGCGGAGTCGAAATGCACCTCAACATTTCACAAGAGCCACTTTTTACGTGGCGTCCCCGCCGAGCATTTCGCGAATTTCACGTCATTTGGCTTCGAGGAACACGCCATGCTGCACGGATTGGAGAGATCGCTTGTGAGGCTTGTGATGTATGATCTGGGTCAAAAATCCTGAAGAACGATCGATCCACATGTCACTAAAACGCAGGAATTCATCATCCATTTTGGGAGCACACATTTTTGACTCATATCTATATACTCTTCGTGGCATGATCAGACCGTGCAAGGTCCCGTATTTTTATTTCCCGATGCCTCCAGATTTTGAGACATATCACCCGTCGAAGTCCGAAAAACAACTAGACGCGCTGAAGTTCCTGTGTGTAGCCTGGCTCTGTCAACATGATGGGGTCAACCACGGAAGCTTGGAGCATCAGCACAGACTGAAAAAGCGCCTCCTGAGTTTTTGCTGCTGGAAAGTATTTGTTGCTGGAAGCTATCCTAGAGCAATCTAGAGCATGTAGCTGATGTACAGCTTTGCGCTGAGATCAAAGCATTTTTTTTGTGTTGAATCCCGCTGCCGATCCAGTGCTCGAAACACTCGACACAAGTCTCTTTTTGCCGTCGACGCAATGGCATCCTGGTTCGCATTTCGGCGACCTGGTTGAACAGATCTGCCCATCTGAGATTGAAGCAGCTGGGAACATCTCTAGGATGAAGATCCAGTCCCCGGATTGGTCAGCCCTGGTTGATCCATTACTTGGGGACCCCAAAAAATGGATCATTTATTCATGATTACCCTTTGACCAATGGTGACCAATGCTTCCCCAGATCATACAGCACGACATAATGATAGAATGATGGTTGATGCTAAGCATGCAACATACTAGAATTGTTTTGCAACCAAAAAACATCTCATAATATATGTGGAGTGTCAGTTTATTTTGCTGCATGCCCATGACTACCGGAATAGTGAGAACCAAAAAATAATCAGGATATATCAGGATCAATTGTCAAACAAAATTCAGATTAATGCAATGGACAACCCACAGCTGGAGAGTTGCACCTCTGCAACATGCTTTCGAGGAATGAGCCGTTGGAAGAGCAGATGCTTAAATTGCTTTTACAATGCCCAATTTGGTATCGAATATGATATGAACCTTCATTCTAGGAACCCCTCAAGACCAAGTGAGACATACAATATGGTACCAGCTTGCTTTTGATTACTCGTGGGAGATTATGAGACATGAGTCAAGATGACCAGTAGAAAGAGATAAGTTTTGATTTGGCAATTCCTTGATGGGACTTTTTCCTGCAGTGTCATAATGTCATCTTTTCCAAGTTTAGCAATCGAGCCGTTTCTGGAAGGCAAATGGATCATGTCGATTGGTTACTAGGGCTAGCAGGATTCCAATCCTGGATGTTTTGGGGTCGAGCAATGAATCAACCGTGGACCAATCCCAGAGATGTTCCCAGCCAATATCAGATGGGCAGATCTGTTCAACAAGGTCTCCCAAGATGCGAACCAGGACGCCATTGCGTCGGCAGCAAAAAGAGCCAGTGCAAAGAGACTCGCTTCGAGTGCTTCGAGCACTGGATCAGCTACGGGATTCAATGCAACTTTCCTTGGAGCTCCTTCAGTGTAAGTCGCTTCTACATCTTCTACATCAGCTATATGCTCCAAAAGCTTCCAACAACAAAGACTTCCCACCAACAGAAACTCATCAAATTGCTATGAAAACACCTAACATATGTGTAGGTATTTGGTGAACATGTCCCAAATGGGCACCCGTTCAACATCGGTGAAATCCCTCGTTCACCTCGTCCAGCACAAGGAAACCCACGTTGCTCATGGTGATCACCCCGCGGTCGATGAAATCCGTCAGTCGTCCTCGGGGTGCTGGGAAATCCATGGAAAAATGGCGTGGTCAGCGAGAAAATTCATCTCTGTAAATGCGTTTTTTTTCCACTGCAAAGGTCCAGATGGTACTCAACAAGAATCAGGGGGCTAATGATCTGTGAAATATACTTTTCTCAGCCTTGAAAAATGATTTGATGTCCCATTTGTCCAGTTGGTGAAACGCATGAACCATGCTGAAACGACCAATAGAACCCTGCAACACCCCACCACTCCTGGGGTGGCCGTCACCAAATCCACCCCTTGCGAGACAAGGGAGGGTTGAGATCGCACAACAACATGTCGTAAACCCGAAACCATTCTAAGTGCGCCAAGATCACGAAACATAGCTGAAACCAACAATCAATTCTCCGTTCTTTTTGGCACAATCCCATTTTGGTTGGCTAACCTTGCATAAATCCGCCGACCCCTGCCTAGCCTTGGCCTAGGCGGGGCGGCGCCCGGGATCACCGTAGGTGTGCAGCATGGCTCGTGCCGGCTTTACCATTGCCATGGCAACCCTCCGCTTGCTTTGCCATCG
>Ga0126342_10010819_pt1 | contig 16334 bp, 18 predicted proteins | sample Cyp1metagenome_FD_92528 | JGI IMG/M metagenome (GOLD analysis project Ga0126342, IMG submission 92528) | Coral microbial communities from Lord Howe Island, Old Settlement Bay, Australia - Cyphastrea 1 metagenome | ecosystem: Host-associated > Invertebrates > Cnidaria > Coral ... | reverse complement strand
ATGTTCTAAGTATAGCTTGGAAATGTTCTAAGTATAGGTTTTGGGTATGTTCTAACGACTTAATACTTAGAACATCCCCGCTGTGACGGTTTTCAGATTTTTTTTCCAAATGATGTTCTAAGTGTTTGTCCGTCGCTATATATACATATATATATACATATATGTGTGTACGTATACATATACCCTCATTTTTTTTGGTCAAGTTCCAAAATTCCCATAGCTTCACCACTGCTCAAGCTTCAAGCAGCTCCTCAGCCATGAGGTCCTCCTCTGGCTCCCAGGACAGCAGGGAGCGTAAGGACAAGTAGGTCTCAGGGTGCACCTGCCGGAGATCCTCCAGCACCAGCCTGGCCGCTCTTTTTGTCGCGGCCATGTCCACCATGAAAAATAGAGCATTTCCCATGGGATTTCCTGGAAAAATGGTGGTTTATGGTGATTTCCATTGATTTCCAACTTACCTTAATTGATGTTATAGTTGATTCATGATCTTTTGGGGACCAAAATCAAAATTGGTTGAAACCAACCAACGGGTGATTCGGGATCATCATTCCATATCCACCATATCCCATCTTCAAAGATCTTCAAAGGATGGAAAATCAACATGCAAACCACCAACGAGCGGCTGCTCATTCTTGATCTTCTTGAAAACCACCGGGGGGAAGCGCACATCCAGTCCAGGCATGTTGTTGTAAACCACCAGGCCCAAAATCACCCCGGCCAACCAGAACTCTGTGGATTCCCGCTCTGACGCCGAGTTGAACCACAAGACGCGGGCGTTCTGTGCCACAAGGGGATCGAACAAACCGCCGTCCACGGTGAAGACGTGGGCACTGAGAAGCCGGAAAAACTCACGCGCCAACCCGCCTTCATCGACGCCCTGCTCACCTGCAATGGAAGTAAGAAAGTGTCAGTGCTTGGTTAACTATGACATGGGGCGGTTACCCATCTTACAGATATACTGCAATATAATAAATATATAATGATGTTTTTTTAATGATGTTTGCTTTTAGCTTATTTATTCAAGGGTCTCAATTAAGAAATTCCCCAAATCCACGAGTTTCGAGCCTTCAAAGACCACCTTCAGCTGTCTCCTGAGATCCTCGGGCGTGGCTTTCTGCAGGGCTGCCGTGGTATCTTCCAGGATTCGATCTCGATGGACCTTCAGGATGAAGAAGAGCAGGGCAGGGTCGATGTGGATCCTGGGCTCAGCATGGCTGAGCTATCTGGGTTTATCTCAAAATATGGGTCCACTTAATAATAACCGATCAATCCGATGGTTGATCATCATTTTTCACTGGTAAAATTGACATTTGGGGATACACGGCCATCGATGTATCTATCTGTCTGTCTATCTATCCATCCATCCATCCATCCATCCATATATCTGTCTATATAGTGTGCGTGTGTGTGTGTTCTTTGTGTTGTGGGGTTTCCAACGGTTTACTTACAGCTAGAAATTTTGCAGCTTGCAAAAACATGACCGCAAGATCAGCTGCTACAAAGAACACTCTTCTGCTGGTCATTGCTGATGAAATCGGATCAAATTCATTTCAACCCACTCATCACGAAACCTGGTCAATTGGGACGTTTCCCAAAATCAAAGGAAAATGGATGCAAAAGGTATAGGAAACACGAAAAATGTCTGACGTGTCTGACGTGTTTAAAGCATTTTAAAGCACTGGCAGTCACTGCCAAGCATCTCATGCCCTGGCAACACTTCCAAATCTGCAGCCACTCGCCTGGCCACCTGATGTTGAAGATAGACCTGACAGGTCAATGGCCATATCCCATAGCTGGAGAAGAGTCTTTCTCAAATTTGGGGACCCCAATATCGGATGGGAGTCCATGTCACGAAATTCACTCAATTCTGAAATTCTGGTCGTATAAAAATCGTGAAGTCTCACTTGTTCAAGGGAAACCACAAAAATCTGGCTGAAACTTTCTGCAACTAACCTGAAAATAGCTGTTATCATACAACCACTTGAGGATTAATCATGATATATCATGATCAATCCTCCTATCCTAGCCATTCTTCTTCATTCTTCCACGTGAGATACAGTGAGGCCATCGTGCCATCCTCCCGGCCTGCGCGTGATGATTCTCCACCTGTAAGACTTTGCGGGTGTACGAGACCGGGACCAGATTCCGATTCGCCATGAAGCTCCGCATCTTGCTGGGCAGGACGTACTCGAAGCCGTAGTCCGTGCGCGCGGCGTAGAGGGGAAGCTCCAAGACCTCCAGAGATGGAAATAATGCGACTAATGTGGGATTCACCCAATGCCATAAACATCCATAAACCTACCATGATTGGGGATGATACTCTTACTACCAACCATTTGTGGTGATATTAAAGGAATGGTATTGGGCTTCGCCAATTGATAGCAATTGAAAGTGATGGATATAATATTATATAATCATGTGAATCATGTGTAATAATGGGGAACATGATGAAGGATGATAAAGCTTGATAAAGCATAGGATTTGGGGCGTGCTCTGCTGTCAGACTAAACACACCGTCCATTACCAAAATGCCCAGGGGTTCGCCCAGTCTGGCGCCTCAGAGGGGGTGATGGGACCAGCACAAGCATTCTCAACGAAAAGCCGAAATTCAAGCTCCTAGGCATATCTAGGCATCTTGGTGTTGAAAGGAGGCATTTACCAAGGGATTTGCCATCGAACCGCATCGAACTGAGTAAAAACTGCTGTTTCTTTGTGGCATGTGTTGGCACTCTCTATGCCGAAATATGCTTTCAGGATGGTTCACCCCTTCCATTGTCTTCCAACAAAAACGCAAGAGACCACGTGAGTGTGCGTCAGCGCTGTTATTTCACTAAAACAAAACAAACGTACTTATAACATCTACAAATGTATAATGTATTCAAATGTTGTGCCACTGGCCCCTTGGTGGAAAAAACTGATTGACAAGAAATCAAAACCAAAGATATTGATAGATATTGACTATGTGGTACTATCTGACTATCTTTCACCCAGTCTCTGGAGGAACCTTTTCTTCCGCCAGGCTTTGCAAGTGAAATTCGAAGGCCGGCACCGGTGCGCGGAGCTGAGGGGCCAAGGTGAAGCGCCCCAGATAGGAGCTGGCCCTGGTGGCCAGCTGCGACAAGGTCTGGGAGAGGCTTTGCCCAAAGTCCGGCTCCCATTCCGAGGAGCGCAGCGAAGATGCCAAGCGTTGGGCGATGGCTTCATTGGTGCCCCAAAGTAGTTGCAGCAACCTGCGGTGAAAAAAAGGCGCCCGGTAACTTGAAGATACTTGAAGACTTGATTTACAGGTGTGTTACTGTTATAAATTTACTGGAATATTTGGAAATATCTGGAATCTTACCCCAGGAGGTGACCGTTTTACCATGTTTTATCTATATCTTCCCGGGAGCACAAGTTCCCGCAATCGGGGCAATGCCATGCCACAGGTTTCTTCTCAGGCATCATCTGTCTACATCTAGCTACATTTGAGGATGGGCACCAGCGCACTGTATTTATATGTATTTATATATCTAGCTATTACAATAAGATATGGACCGTCCCTAAATGACCAAAACAAAGACCTGCAAATATACTATGTATGTATATAGATATATATATATATAATCGAAACAAAAAAATGCGGAAAAAAGCACGAAACCCTCCCCCAACCCCCACATTCCTCCTTTCAGCATCCAAGCCACATCAAGCCTTCCCAGATCTCCGGCGACAGCCGCTGCATCTGATGCGCTCGCTTCACCGTCTCGTCGCAATGGCTCCGCACGCGCCGCACCAACCCGCGGAGGACCTCCTCCTCGGAGCAGTCGTCCACCAGGACCTGAGAGGCAGGCCATAAGAGGGGGGTATCCCTAAGCTCATGTGGATATGTTACATGATGTTGCATGATGTTGCATGATATCTTTTTGCACGTATATGCCATACATATATGCATATAGATCACATGTACATATATATATACACTGTATATATCACACATACATACATTGTATATATGTGTATGTTATATATATATATATTATATATGTGTGCGTGTGTGTGTGTGATGTGTGTGTGAGCATCTATAACTATATATAATACCAATACCATCCAATACCGCAAGACAATACCAAAACAAGAACAACGGAGATTCACTGCCAACGCAGAAGCCTGGAAATCATGGCAATACTTCCGATAATGGACTCTAAATGAACAAATCCAAGACTAAATAAACAAAGGTTTTTTTGGGGGGGGCATTGTATAATTATATATATAAAGAATACACTACTTATAGGGTGGAAAAAGATGATACTCCCAACCAGTCTGTATTTACATTTGTACCATATGATCCCACCTCTTGCAATTCGCGTCGGCCCTCCGCAGGCATCCTCACGCACAGCGATGTTAGATGCCAGAGATTTTGCTCATCAGTATGTGCAATCCAATCTTGAGGGCATTGTTGACATGTTTGCTACATACCTATCAAACCCTAGCTGCCAGCTTTCCACATGATGTGGCTGAAAAGCTCCCCTAAACATGAACATCATGTTCCACTGAGACCAAGAAAAAATCGCATGGCTTCCCCCTCCAGCGTGGTGTTTACACCCAAATACTGTATGTTTCTCTCTCCATCAAATACTGTATTTGGGATCTATCAATGTTCATCCCTCCGAATTGATGGAAAAAAACTGAGTCTAAATCATTGGTTGCTTGATCTATTTCTCATGAAAGAAACATTTAAAAAAAACATGAGGTTGTCCAAAAACCAACTATACGGTCCACTAGACTATATGGAAACAAATGTGCAGTAACCCCCAGAACGATAGAAGTTCGAGAAAAAAAAAAGATGAATTGCAAAACTTTATCTCAATTTGAGAGCTGCTTAATGTATTCCTGATGTTTCTTCCATGGTTCTTCCATGGTTACCCTAGGTAGGGTAAACTAACACTTAAATGTGGAAAATCCATGAGAATCAACCATTTCGAGATGATTTCTGAACCATGACTTTGGGAACAAAAACCAACAAAGTCACCCAACTGTTGTCCATAGTTGTCCCATGGTTTTCCCATGGTTTTCTCCAAGTCTCCAGGCCACCAGCCGCATGATCCGTGACATCACTTCGTAGGGCTGCGGCTTTTCGGGCTCCGCCAGCACCGGGGAGAGCAGCAGCGCCGCCAGGCCACGAAGCTGGTCCCGGTGGATCAATGAGGCCTGGACCACGCGGCGACCGGACCGGAGGCCTTGGGGGGAACCAATGGTACCCCAATAGCTGGATGGTTTATGACGTTTATGATGGAAAATCCCATAAAAATCCCATGAAAATGGATGAAAACTAGGGGTAGCCCTATTTCAGAAAAAAAAACTCCATATGAACATACTGTGGATGGAAGAAATCATGCACCACCTTGGTTGAAACCCTATAGTTATAAATCGTGGGATAAACCATCTATCAACTGGCGCAAGATTTCTTCCATCCACAGTATCATGGTTCAAAGTCTGACTTAGAATCACTAGAAATGGAAGTATATGAAAGTATCATGAAGTTTCATTTTTCTGACTTATATGTTTATAATTAACCAATGATGATCTATAGATGTTTTTTGGGATGATGGTGATATAATACTGGGATAGGATACCCTCTGATAATTTAACATAGCTATGGAAAATGACTGATTATTATAGGATGAAATACCTATTGAAAATGGCGATTGTTCGTAGCTATGTCAAATTACAGGAGGGTATATGTTTTCTTTTTGGGGGATAGGATTTTTTGCTGATATGTCTGGTGGAAAACACTGGTTGTTCAATATCTGTCCTCAAATTCTGTTGTTGCGAGAAATGTGGGCGAGAAATGTGGGTAAATTCAATTTACAGTATCCGCATTCAATTCCTGGGCGGAAGACAGCAAAAGCTGGAAACGCCCGCTGCAATCCAAGGGAATGTAGGAAATCAGGCCAGAGATGATTTGTTTAAGAAATTCCGGAAAATGAATGAACATGATGACAAGTTAAGTATCCAAAAATTTGCAGCTATGGGGTCAAAACCGTGCGACGTGATCTTTTGAGGGGGCCATTTGAGGGGCTGAGTGAGTGCCATGTATGTGTGACCCTGGTGCCAGACCCTGTGCCTTCAAAAAGGCAGTGGAATGTGCCATGATGAAAATGTGCATATAAAATTATATAAATTTACTAAATTATATAAAGATGCAATTTGATTCATGCTATTGTGCGATGAAACGGGCTGGAAATGGAATGAGATTGAGAAAGAGTGAATGTAAGTGGGTGATTTTTGGGTGTACCCACTGAGACGAACCCAACTTCGCAAAGAACTGATCCCAACTTCGCAGCGAGCAGCCGCTTCGTCATGATCATTGGCCCACATGCTGAGACCCTCAAAGGCCGCATTGATGATGTGCATCTCCACTTGGGCGAACAAGGCTTCACTTTGGATCAAGCCCTTGAAAACCTCAAGGCCCAAAAGGCGCCCCGTCGCAGATGTTCAACGGGCAGCTGCTCAGGAGTTTACATGGGACCCCAACTTCAGAAAAACTCCTCCAGAATCGTGTTCAACAACATAGCTACATAACTAAACAATACTAAACAATACTAAACAATACTATAAACAATACTAAACAATACTAAACAATACTAAACATATGTTTCGTTTACGTTGGTTTCACATTCACAAACCATGGGCCATCTGCCAACCCAGAGACATTTAGGAGGCCTCCCGCATCCAGGCGCGGTTTGTAGAGCCCGGGAAAGCAGAAGGAAGCATTGAGCAGTGAGGGGCTGGCAAACGCAGCCGAAAGTGAACTTCTCAAGTCATCGATGGCAGCTGGGGAGCTACCTGGCGACTTGCAATTTGTATCGCAAGCGCTTGGATATGGGTGCAGGTGCGACGTGTGACTATGCGTAAACATATGCATATAGAGAGAGAGAGAGGGAGTAAGAGAGAAAAATAACATGTGACTATGTCCGTGCAATGTGATGTGATGTGATGTGATGCAATGTAAGCTCATGAATGATAATTAACGTAATGAGATACAATGTCATGTCATGTAACAAGGGGAAGGAGATACGATGCAATGCAATGAGATGAGATGTACTGTATTATATATGTGCAAAATAAAGACATAGAAAATCAATGCGTAGATTTATATAACATAATTACATAACGATAGACAGGGTAATATGTGACTGTGACTAACAAAAAGATGTCATCACTGCAGTGGTGGGCTTGTAGAGTTGCATCTCTCTCTCTCTCTCTGATATGAAAAAGTGCCAGGCACTTGCATGCGACAATTGTGAATATCAACAAACACAGGCATTGCCCATAGTACCAGTATCATAAATCACACCTAAAGTTCCAAATAGTTTGCACAAACTTTTGGAAAAGACACATATTCAAAAATCACTAGCATTGTCGTGCAATTGAGTCACTTTGGGCGGACTGAATTAGGGACAATAGCTTCGCCACTGACAAACTTGCAAAGCCAACCTCAAGTTTTAGCTGAGACAAATCGGACGAATGACAGCCGTTCAAATGTATGTACAGTAGCTGATAGGTTCAATGTCTTCATCCAGGCTGTATGTCCAACTTGGGTAGTTGCTGCATCTATCAACCACCCACAAAAATGCCGCAGCAGCCGGTTTTGCAAATGGCCCCAGAACGTATTATGTATGATTTGAGGAGTCCCAAATGGGCAAGTATGCTCAGCAACAATGCCATGGGATGGAGTTGAAATCGCACAAAAAAGAAAAAGGTTCTATCCCCACCTCTATCCCATCTTCAAACCGACAATGTTTGTCGATTTTGGAGTAAGACATGTTCGGATGAATTCAGTCATATTTTGGAGTAAGTCGCTCCATTCATCTTTAACAGTTCAGCTGCAACTCAAAGATTCCAATGTCCAATTGGAAAATCACCTTCCAATCCGGGAGGGTTTGATCTCACATGTCTTTTTGGTGGCCGAAAATTGGCAGGTCGGCTTGTGACGAGCAACCGATGCAGCCACACCAGGTTGAACCACGGGTTGAAGCAGAACAACTTCCTGAGACAAGTTGATGCCATTATATGTGGGAAACCCAATGGTAAAAAATATATTGTATATATAGATATAATATGATATAATATAAATAATGAATAATAGGAATGACAATAATAGTAAACCATCCCAAACATCACCATAAATCAATATGAAATAGTTGGTAGAAACATAAAAACAAAACCATCCCCAAATGGTAGCTTTATAGTAGATTTCCCACTACTCCAGGGGTCCAAAGAATGGTATCATGAGATCACGGCACCATGGCCTCCTTTGAGCACATGGGGAAAAATCTGCCAATCTGTCTCTGTCTGCAGACTTTCAGATATTTTCGCCTGATGGTGGCAGGTTTTGAATGTTTTGAATGGTTTTGGACATCGTCAACCCAAAAGCCAAAACTATCAAGACTGGTCAACTCAAATGATTTTGGCTGTATTATTACCATGGTGGTTTCTCATGAGCCTACGGCGCACCCAGGCTGACCCATCAACAAACATCTTACCCAAGGCCGTTCTTTTTTTTTTTTGTCTGGTTCAGTTCAAGCGAGCACCAAGGACCCACAAAGTTGAAACATCAAATCGGAAGTAGTAAACTTATAGAATCATCAAATTTGGGGATCAAGAATTTTGAGCCATACCTCTGGCCACACCTGTTCAATTGTTCGACATTTTTCGACCACTGACCCAAAACAAGGCCACGAAAAGGTATAAAAAGAACTAAAAAAATATCCAAGGCTCTTCTGCCAGCATCCCTTCATCTCCAGTTTTCTTGGACTTGGACACCACACTGAGACCTCTTGGAGACCGCCCTACACGGCTGGTGCACCCAGAGGACAGGCTTTCCGAGCTGCGCCCTCCGGCTTGTCCCGTGGAAGGCCGCGGCAAATCACGGTTGGTGATGGCCTCAAAGCTCGGCAATGGATTCTGGGCTGGAAGCACGTCCTGAGAAATCGATGACTCCGTCGATGACCATTGGTGTAAAGGGAAATTGGTGACATCCATCTTGGCAAATTACATCAAATTTCTATTTAATATATTTCTTAGCTGGTCTCCCTCGTGGGTTAATTTCCTCCAGGCTGTAACAGCTCGCCTTGTTGTGTAGACTTCAGAATTTTGCTACGTGCCTCTCACCTCCCTGCGCCAAATGAGCTCCAATCGCACCAACAACAATACTTGCAACATCCAACCAACATCAACCAACATCAACCAACCACCAACCATCAACCAACCATCAACCAACCATCAACCAACCATCAACCCATCACACCCATCAGATCCACCACTTCTCCTCATGGATGGTATTCATGGTCTTGATGAAGAGAGCTGCACGGTTGGCACGCTGCGTTTGCATGGCATCTGGGCCCATGTCCCCACGGGTGGAGGCAGAGGTCTGAGGTCGGCCTGAGGAAATCTTCGGCTGACCTTCACCTTAGCTGGTTGGCTAAGACAGATAGGTCAACAAAGGGAATAACATGGGGCCTATATAGGTCTATGATCCATAATTTGGATCCATAATCCAACAGAGATAAGACTCATTAGGAAATCTAGACATGGAAAGAAATAGGAGATAATATCAGTATGGCCCAAACAAACCAGGGTCGGTATAATGACCCGTCAACGGTTCCTCTCCTCGACGTTACTTGTTGTGTCACTTCGTTGACGTCGGACATGTACTGTAAGCCAAGGCTTTCTCACCAGGGCATCAACAAAGGAAAAGACATCAGGAAAAGACATCTTGAGAGGTTCTGGAGGGCAGGTTTTGGAGTTGTTTTTCAGACATCCTTGTAATGTCTTGGAAATTCACCAATGTGTTTAGCGGTTAAAATAATTATCTGAGGATTATTTCATACTGAGGATTGCCAATTTTGCGGATTGCGTAGGCCTATTGATACCCGTGGTTTACCCGTACCAATTTACAGAAATAAATCTAATTAACGAACCTATGAAACTAAATTTTGAGACCGAATGGGTTTCAAAAAAAATAGGGCACATCCCATTGAAATGATATAACTTGTATGAATGAACTTATCATATACCCTCTGGTAATTTAACGTAGCTATGGAAAATCACCATTTTTGATGGGAAAACTCACTATAAATGGCTATTTTCAATAGCTATGTTAAATTACCAGAGGGTACATTAGGGTATCCCCCCCTTTTCAGAGCAGAAATGCCTCACAGTCACGCTTGGTGCCCTCGGGAATCGACACGACCATGGCCACCGTATGATCATGACAGGAGGACAAGCCCACCACCATGCAATCTTTGGAGGCCTACCCGGCTGCGATGGAAACTGTTGTTGTTGGATTATTGGCTTGGCTATTGGGTTGATTCAACGGTTTTTTGATGCTGATTTATTATATAACGGGATTATCAATGGTGACCAATGGTGATTTTAATGGAAGATCATGGGATATTCCATGGGATTGGAACAAACTAATCCCTTACCCCGTTCAATCCGTTCATATAATATAAATAACCCCATTATGTGGTGCCAAAAATGTGTATAAATTCCCCTGCTGAGCCCAGGTTTATGGGGGGATGTCTAATACTAGGGGAAAGGATTTTATATAGAGGAAATATTTGGATTCTTACCATGAAACATGCAAATCTCTATATAAAGGGACAGGCTTGTCCTGCAGTGCACTGAATTATTCTAATGCTGTAAGTCAGGGCAAAATCCTGACTAGGGAAGTTAAGAAAAGAAATCAAAAAACTAACAAACACATCCCAAGAAAGCGAAAAAGACCGAAAAAAGATGGAAAAAAGGGAAACATCTGTGCTCGCTGGCTCAGGTACCTCCCATGTTTCATTTTCAAGCTAAAACCAAGCACTGTTGTGAACTCCCTGATTTCGGGCCTCATCCAACTGCAAGCTCAGTCGCACAGGTACATCCACCGGTTGTGTGGTATCAGGTTGAGCCGCTTTGCTCCCGAGTTGCCCCTCCGCATTGCAGCCACAGGCATACAGCTCCCCATGATAGGAAAGGATCAGAGTGTGTTTCTTGCCAAGGGAAACTGTACCTTTTTCTGGCCCCACAGTGGACAGAAAGTGTTGGGGCAAACAGCAGCCATATCTTGTGGACAAGGTTGATGAAAGAAAAAGGGGATGCAATATACAATGTATAGTGGCGCGCTGGTGCCTATATTTGCACTGGGTTGCATCCCACATGCTTTTCAAGAAGAATTCTAAGTGATGTATTGAGGGCTATTCTTTCCTCGAGGACTGCCTGCAGCTTTTCCCAAGGACATTGAAATATGCTGAACCTGGGCACATTGTACTGAAGGACCACACCAAACTGGAATCCCGCTCATGAATGAATACTTATGACTTATGACATACTTGAAGGCTCCTTTGCAGGAGCAATGCACCAAAACTCCCTGGTGGGGTGGCAAAATGAACCTCAAGCACACTCCAGAGCACGAACTCTCAGCATGTAGTCTTGAAAAGGAAGCTCGAAGAATGTACTGGTCCAATCCACATCTTTCCTGGACTGTCCCAGTTGACCGGATCGATTGTCTCCTGCTAGGAACAAGCGCCCTCGACGCAAAATGACAGCAGAATGTTGGCCGCCAGCCGCGATGGCCCTGGCGACTCCCGGAAGATTTGGTACCACCACAGGGGCTAAAACCGTAGGCTCCTGGCATAAACAACAACAAGAACAGCATCAACATCATTCAACATCATCATCATCATCATCATCATCATCATCATCATCAATAAACATTAATAATCATTAATAGCCAATAGCCATTAATAACCATTATATAACCATTATGTAACCATTATGTAATAACCATTGATAACCATCATCATCATCATCAACATCATCATCATCATCATCACCATCACCCAGCAAACAAATGGTTGAAAGATGCTGGATCAACTCCTGATCATAGGCAGGACCCAGGCCCAAGCGCCCACGACCATTGCATCCCCAGCAGAAGACGTGGCCACCGATGGAGAGAGCCATGGAACTCTGAGCCCCCGCAGAGATACCCCGCACCGGCATGCTGCGGAGGTGATTGCCTGACAGCTTTGGATTTAATGATATAATATGATACGATATATAATGGGATATTATTTATAATATTTATATAATGGGAATTAATGGGATTTACAGTAATGGGATGTTTTGGGGATATAACCTTGGCATCGAACCACTTCCATGCACAGAGTCCCGTGTGATTGGTCGATGCTACACATGGAATGACACAATTATGCACTGGCTGGCTTTAGACCACTGCAAATGCACACTGCTGTCACTGGTCGGCCCATCTACCAGTTGACTGAATGACATTGGTTATAAACCATCATCATTATGAATTATGAACCTTCATTGTAAACCAGTTATAATGATAATTACAATGCATTAAATGGAATGAAATCACTGAAATTGTCCAATTTAGCCCGTTGAAACCATGGCAAGGGCCCATAATGGCGGAGGCTGCGGCTGCCTAGTACCCGTTCCGCTTGTTCTTGAGATCCACATCTACCAGAGCCCAAAGCGCCATGCAGATTGCAGCCGAAGGAATAGACCTGGCATGGCTCCAAACAAAGGGGCAGGGCATGGCAGGGCCCCAAAATGCGCACAATATTGCACAAAAAGGGGATCAAAACTGAAGCAGGATAAGTATGGAAAGAGATTTGATTTCCGGCTGCGGACTTACTTTCAGAATCTTTCATGCCTAATAAGCCATCTTACAGGGGCGTGGGAAATCCTATGGTCACGACGAAATCTCAAGCCTCCCCGTGCGCGGTGAGAACCAACGAATGGTGTTCTCCACAGGCCACTTGCTTCACCAACACGCCGCCCAAGTGGACAACCCCAGGTCTGACCCGCGAACGATACGGAAGCCTGGTGCTTGAGATCATATGAGTTGCAGTAAGTTACTGTAGTCACAGTGAGTGAATTAAGATTTGGGTGCATCATCTTCATATGTCAGGGATGGGACATATATGTTGTGAGTCAAAACCCTGGCACACTAGGTACCCTTAAAATAGATTAACCTAGCTGGCTAATGGATGTTTACGATGTTTATTCCTCCAAATATGGCAAGTTCATAGGTTTTGACCCATCCATACCCACCCGAATATAAAAACACGAATGAAACCAGGAAGCCCATGTCCGATCTGTCCAAACTCATTGGAAGGTCCCCAGGAAATCACCGCTCGACCACCTTCCAGGATCGCCAAAATATGATCGCGGCCCATGTCAGCGGCTTCAAAGGGGACCCCATCCAGCTCCGCAATGTCCAAACGCGACAAGGGGACATGTTCATCACCTGACTTATGCTTAGGACATCTTAGGACTTAGGATGGAAATGGGATGATTGTCAGCTATTATGGGTCATTCCGCCATTCCCTACTAAGCATCAGTAGTAATTAAGGCACTTTTCCCAGTGGATTCCCCATGGCGGATGAACCGATGGGAAAATCGAAAGAATCACCGACTCAGTAAACCAAGGCACTGAGTTCTTCTGACAAGCACTGGCCACGATTGCTGCCACCGCCCCAGAGGCTTCCATCCGCATCAATCAACAGTGAGCCTTCCCATCCAGCAGCCAAGGACCGCAGGGGCCGCAGAAATGCCACATGTTTGGGAGCTGGCACCACCCTGGCATCATCTGACAGGCACTGACGATTGGCATTGGCGCCCCAAGTCAAGATGGAGCGCTCTTCGATGCTGTTGCGGCGATCCTGCGCCAAATTCAAGGGGGCTGTCGCGGCAAACATGGTCCAGTGACCTCGCCATGGTCGAGAAAAAGCTGCCAAGGTGAGGTCTCTGGACAGACACGGGTTGGGTCCTGAGAGTTTGCTGATGTTTGCCGATGTTTGCCGAAGCATCTATGGAGGCTCGGCTTTTTTCATCTTTTTTCAATCTGGTTGTTAGGCCTTGATGGCTCACAAGCTGAAACCACCCGACTCAATTCGTATGGGATGCGAATAAGCAAGGAGCGAAGTACAGGAGGGATAAGGCGTTATTTTGTGAAAAAAAACACACTGTTGTTGTTGCCTTGCAAAGGTTTCAAAGCCAGAATTCCACTCAAGCAATGCTCTGACATTCCTCCCAGTGGAGCCGGCGTCGGGCGTGACTACAAGAGATCTCAACAGATCCATGCACATCATATCATTGGCACTAGTTGTAAAGTGTCCACATATTATGAAGACGCAAAAAGTCTGACAGTGATTATGCAACCCGGGTCTCCACCACCCTCTGCGGAATTTGGTTTCACTAAAACTGCACGTCCACCATCACGAAGGTTGGCCACGAACATCAGGGGGAGATCTCATCATCACCGTATCGCCATCGCCATCACCAGCAGCAGCATCATCAGCATCAGCATTGTTTGCAAATACATCAATCGACCCAGGTCCAAGCAAAATTGGGACCAAGAAAAGGGATGAAAAGGGTGCTTTCCCCTCTAGAGCTGATCCCAAATGGGGGTTCAATGGCACCTTCTCCCACCCATGTGAAATCCAAAAGAGCCTTGGAGGACATGTTTGCCACACTGGCAGCCAGGCCTTAACGTTTCTTCGTGGAGTTCATGAAAAATCTTCAAACGGAGTTGCTTACCCTAAACAAAAGGGCTCAGGGATGCTCAGGGTTCTTGCAGGTAGTCCCTTCCAGTGAACCGATTCTGGGACAACAGGTTATGAGCTGGTGGCTTAAATATCAGCTCCCCTTCAGAAAAGTTCATGCTGGCTGGGGGCACAGCAGCACTTCCCACCCCGGCAAATGTCGTGTCGTGATTATCTGCCAGAAATGTGGTTCAACATCTATTGGTCATCACATTTCAAGAGACCCTATTTTGAGTTGGGCCCCCCCTCACTTTTGTTTTTATCATAAATCATAAGAGCATTTCAAAATCAAGATGATCTGGTCAACAATTAGCAAGATATATGAAGGTGGGATTCCATGACGTCTTGGAGTGGCGACAAGGTGGTAAAAAATAAGACCCACAGCATCCTTCTGTTCCACAAAGCCACCCCTTGAAGAAACATTGCATGGTGTGTGATGTGGCAGAATGTTTATACACCGCCTTCTCAGGCAATGAGAAATCCACCATTTATAGATACGTTTCCCATTGAAACAGCTAGGCTATTTATGGTATTTGTAGAGGATTCCCAATCGCCTTCAGCACTGCCCACAACCCCAAGGCGTGATCCTTGTGCAGGCTGCACCTGTCAATTCAAAAAGTGTGCAAAGCAAGGCATGTGGTCAGAAGGAAGCAGCAACCAATTAAGAGAGCAACGGAAACGCGTCTGAAATGCAAAGCTTGAATGAGTTTGTACGTACAAACCTTCGCTAGATGGTGGCTTCAATACATCCCAGACTAGTAATTGCCCCCAAATGATACTGAGTACGCGGTAAGACATCCCATAGTGTTCAACTTTGAACGCTTATTCTGCATGGGTCCATGTAGAAGAACAGCACCCTCTGCAGTCAGCCGCCTCCTTTTCTGCTTGCGAACCTGCAGGAATGTGCTCAGCCCTCCCAACAGTAACTTTCAAGCTTGGCCTTTCCAATTGATGGGTTCTGTCTCAATGTTTGTCAACACAAGAAAACAATAGAAAACACCACAGAAGAGATACTGAGATATTATTCGAAAAATCATATGGCAGTGTGTCAAAACCTTGTACCCCTGGTGAACATCAAAATAGCTGGTAAATGGATGTTCATCCCCCTAAAAATGGTATTAATAGGTATTGATCCATACCCATATGGAAAGTCTGTGGTGATTCCATCGAGCCCGTCGCGGACGAAACGTCCCAAACGTCCCCTCCTACCTGAAAGCCGCCACAGCACGAGTCGCAGCAGTTGCAACGACTGGTCTTCGTTGATCGTCCCCTTGCACCGTTTTCAGCCACAGGGGTTACAAAAGATGCGAATGGACGAAGTTCAGTATTTACTTGGATATATAGGTGTAAATGTGTAGCATATGTGTGTATAATATATATATATATACATATGTGTGTGTGTCAGTGTGTGTGTATAAATAAATATATTATACAAAATATATACTAAATATATAATTAGTACGATATACAGGTATAATATGGTATAATATATATATATTAATATACCTTGATTTAGTACCAGTAGTACCGCACAAGGCGGTGGCGGAAGTTTCAGAATAGGAAACCTATAGGAGACGTTGGTTGTTGTGAATCACGGATGGCAGAGCGAATCCACTGATTGACTGAAAGGTGGTTGGAGTTGTGTTTGCTGGAATGGTTGCAATGGTTGCAGTGGTCACCTCACCCACAACTGCTGGATGTAGTGTGATGTACTGCAACTGTAGTTGTAGTTGT
>Ga0126342_10010818_pt1 | contig 16334 bp, 14 predicted proteins | sample Cyp1metagenome_FD_92528 | JGI IMG/M metagenome (GOLD analysis project Ga0126342, IMG submission 92528) | Coral microbial communities from Lord Howe Island, Old Settlement Bay, Australia - Cyphastrea 1 metagenome | ecosystem: Host-associated > Invertebrates > Cnidaria > Coral ... | reverse complement strand
TGCTGATGATGATGTTGATGATGATGAGGATGATGATGATGAAAATGACCCAAATGAAACTTGTAAATTCCGGGACGAAATTTCGTCCCGGAATGGACAAGTTTTCCCAACCTAATTCAGGTGTTCCGCAGTTCCAGAAGCGGGGACGAGGCTATATATACCCCTATGATTTTCCTCATCAAACCCAGCCATTTTAAGCCGGTCGTTCACCAGGCCTACCAATTGCGTTTTCGCCTCAGCAAAGATGCGGCGCGGGAGTCCTCCTGGCAGCTCTGCGACGTGGCACCTTGGATATCTTGGATCAGGGGATGGGATGCCTTGATGAACCAATGGATACCAGGTAGGCATTGTCTGGAAAACCATAGGAAAACCATAGGAAAATGGAGGTTTTAATGGGAAAACTATAGGAAAACCATAGGAAAATGGAGGTTTTAATGGGAAAACCATAGGAAAACAAACCATAGGAAAATGGATGTTTTAATGGGAAAACATAGGAAAACCATAGGAAAATGGAGGTTTTAATGGGAAAACCATAGGAAAACCATAGGAAAACCATAGGAGAACCATAGGAAAATGGAGGTTTTCATGGGAAAACCATAGGAAAACCATAGGACAATTATAGGAAAGTGGAGGTTTACCCTCTGGTAAACTAACATAACGATGGAAAGATCCACCAGTTTCAATGGGTAAATCCACGAACTAAATCACCATGCTATGTAACAAATTATCAGAGGGTACCAATGGCATTTTCTGGGGTCATCATTGGACTCGGACAAAGTCATATGTCAATATATGTCATATGTGTTTCTGTGAAAAGGTTGGATTTGGCCACGAAAATTTGGATGTTGTTATCACACATGGTGATGTTAGCGTGAACAATGAGGATTAAGTCATGAAACATAAAGACACAATCACGAAACGTGTGGAGATCAAACACAAAAAATTGGATATAATGGGCATAGAGCATTATAGATAGAACAACGCTTGACATAACATGGGCTGTTGAAGTTTCAATGTTGGTGATATTATCACATTGTGTATGTTTCGCTCTACTTGGGATGTGTGATTCTCAAAACATGTTTTGTTTGGGGAGGGTTGAAACCACCAACCAGACATATGTTTTCGACTTTTGAAGATACCTTTGAATCTTGTTGTTGTGAATGGTAATTAGGTGTTGTTTTGTGTATCTTTGAAGTAAGTAGACGTTTTTTTCAAGATATTTGAGTATGCCTCGCCAGATGCTTCAACATGTGTGGGGTCAGATTGCTACCTGAGGGCAGTTGATAAGTTGCCGCAGCTAGGTGCCATTGAAACTTCCAGAGTTGGGTCACGGTGAAGGTGCCGCAGGGATCCGCAGGGCCGCAGGGGAATGATTTGTACCGGCGTCGAGTGATGTTAAGTATGCGGTTACCCTCTGGTGAACTAACATAGCAATGGAAAATCACCATTTTTAATGGGAAAATCCACTATAAATAGCCATTTTCCATTGCTATGTTAGTTCACCAGAGGGTAAATTGAAAAAAACAACAGTCCGACATTCAAAAATAGGTAAAAGTGAACGTGTAATTGTTCAGTAACAACGGCACATGTTCTGCATGTATTTACGTCAGAATTCTCACACAATTTGCACTATAATTATAGGTCAAATTCCCAGTCGTCGGTCACTTGTACATCCAAGTACAAACAAGCTCCATATCCATGAAACGTTAGGTCCTGTGGAAGTTCTGCACAAAATGATGTGAGCATACAATGTGGGCCCCCCCAGTTATAAGATGGTTTATAAACCCCATTAACTCTAGTTATAGGTACCATAAACCATAGTTATTGGAGTTATAAACCAACTTAGCTATCTAGGGGGCCCCACTTTGTATGTGAGCCGAGCATGAAGTATTTCATGCCCAATATAGCCACCATCAAACCAGGACGGTATTCCTGGATCATTCACCTTGGATACATCTTTCAGGTTTGTCATGGGTGGTCTCAATGGTGTTATTCCAGTCCCTGGGGCATTACAACTGTTTGAATGTTGTTCCCAAATAAATATATAAGTACTACAGCCCCATATGGTTTCAAACATGTTTCAAATGTTGTTACCAATATGAATATTTGATGCGTACTTCGAAGATATAAAAGATATCTTCATCCATCTAACAGCTAGTCAGATTGCTGTTGGCTTAGATCCTCCTATGGTTGGTTGGTTCGGAGGCTTTGTATCACCCCCCGATTGGTTCTGAATTCATCTGGGCAGTGAACAAAATTCAGCTTTCAGATCCTCGGTTCCCATCATCCATGACAAGTTGGGATTGGTGTGGTTAGTAACTAACCAGGGTAATATCATATAGAAGTTGATATCATGGAACTACTATATATTAGTATCTGGTTACAGTAGTAACTATAGATATTAATGATATCAACGAATAGTATGATATATTGAAGTTAGTAGATCTACTAATGGGACTACTTTGGCGACTTACTAATTAGAATCTATTAGATACTATTAGTCATTTGTTGATTATGTATGGGTTTCTCAGAAAATCTCGGGAAACAAATGGGTACCCCAAAATCACATGGTCATAATTTTTCAGACATGACCAAGTTGGTTAAGGCCAATTTATTCCCAGTATGTAACCCCTGGAACTGTTGGTTAAACCACCACTTTTCAGAAATCCAACAAAAACATGTTCAGCTTTTGAATCCCTGGTAAACCTTGGTAAAGCCAGAGTTTTTGAATGCTTAAATATGCTTAATTCATATTTCTGATGGCTAAGTCCCCATCGTAGCTGAGCAGAAACCGCAGGCGGGGTGGCGTCCGTTGAGGCGCTCGCGCCGACGCATCGGTCCCCTGGCATCGAAGAAAAATGGGAATGGACCATGGTTTCAACATGTTTCAACCATCCTTTGTTTAGGGCATGGTATATATCAATGGATTGGATTAAGGGAAATTTTACTGGTTTAAGCCCCATATTTAATGGGAAAATCTATGGTTTCCTGTAAATTTTCCCTTAAACCAATCCATTGAATATAGTTTCACTAATACTGCTTGGTGGTCTGGAACATGTTGAAATATGTTCCATTCAGTTGGGATTTTCATAACCCCAACTGACGAACTCACAACCCATCATTTTTCGGGTAGGGCGAAAAACCACCAACCAGAATCATTCCCAACCCACTGGATGGTAACTTATAACTGGCATTTGGGGCCACAACTCTGGAAATTTCCATGGTAATTTCCATGGTAATTTCCATGGTTATCAGTTTTCATTCATTCCCATTAAGTTTCCATGAATGTTCACGGTTCACCGGTTCATCACATCAAAATCACTTTTGAAATTGGGAATCGCTGTGATGGTTCCCATGGCAAAATGGATTGCTTAACCAAAACAAATGAGGATATCATGGGAATTCGTTTGAGACAACTGATAAGAAGTTTGATGGTTTGATGTGTCCGGGATATCACTAAATAACTTGTTGTGATAAGTTTTTGATTCTAAATAATATCAACACACATTACCTTCAGATGTAAAGGAATCATATTGAGAGAAAAAAATAGCCACGGAAAGCCACTTTTGTTTTTGGAACAGTTTTGATCCCGTACATATAAAGATGCCATAGGTACGGTACATTTCGAGGCGTTTCTCACTGGCGTTTAGTTCCCCCAAATCACGGGACTCTTTTTTCAGTGATCACCGTGGCTATTCTGACATATCTGACATGATTAGTTTGATGATTTTTGATCATTTATTTTGGCATTCTATGTGATATTATTTGATATAGTATCTGAATCTGACATTTGATCTGATTTGAATTTGACATTCTATCTGGCATATATTCTGGCAATTTCCGACATATTCTGACATGTTATCAGGCATTCTTTGTGACATTATATCTAGTCTGGCATTATATCTGACATAAATTGTGGCATACTATTTCACACTACCTGACATTCTATCTGACATATATTCTTACAATTTCTGACATTCTATTTGATATATAGTATACATATATATATATATATATACATATTATATATATACATATTATATATATATATTTATATATACATATAATTATATATATGTAATTATATATATATGCATTGACTGACATTTTGTCTGGCATTTCTAGCTGACATAGATTCCGACATTCCAACTGGCATTCTGCTGACATTCTGACAGTTTAGCTCGCCATAGGGCTCGGGACGGGAAAATCGTCCACAAATCCACGGAGATTTCCGGAGGAAAACTTGGAATAATGACAGAATGGTGGTTTGTATTAGATATGTTGAAAGTTTCACATATGGAAGTTTCCTAAAATGGCAGTACCCCAAAAAATCCAAAACTAGACCATTTTAGTATTGAGACCATCTTAAGCAGTTTTCTGCACATTTTCCCAGGTTTTCAAACGGTTCTGTGCACGTTTGGGACTGAAAGAGAGGTCTTCTTTGTTGGATTAGCATTGACCACAGAGGGATGATGCCAGCAGTGTGTGGATGTAGATGTATCAAGAGTCAGTCTATGCAGTGTACGTGGCATATATGGCATATACGTTCTCACTGTTTTCATCTGTTTTCCTCATCAGTTTACGCATGAGTCTATGCGGTGTACGTGGCGAAAAAACGTTCGCACGGAATCTTTCCTCATTCACATGGACTCCACATGGACCCTTCGGCCGTTGGGGATTTGAGGCTGTCCTATCACTCGGAATACCACTTTAGCATCCGAACATGCTCGCTCTCGCGTTTTTCGCCATGGTCAGAGGAGGGGCCTAAGCGGCTTGCAATGATGGGCCCTGACATTGATGGGTAGCAACAGGTGAAATGACATCCGTGCCGGTTGAACTAGGGTTTATGGTGATTGCAAAGTACTTACATCGCTGTAACTTCAACTAATTATAATTACAGTGAAATGTGAGAATTTGCAACAAACCAACGTATAACTAGGGGGGCATCACATTGTGGGCATTTGGTGCATTGGTTTCATAGCCAGACTCCTGCAGTGCGCAGGAGTCAGATCCGTTTTTGGTCTCACTGGAGCACCAGGGCATGTGCCAGGACGAGACCAAGGGGCTGGGAGATTTCGTTGATTTTCAATAAGTCACCCTGGGGCCGGTAAGCATACAAAAAAATGTGGAAAGCCAATGAGCGGGTTCTACACATCTACCTTATATAGTTTCCAGGAGGGTATGAAGCGACAGAAATGGGATATCAATCCACAAACATGCATCTATCATTATTATTATCCAACAGAAACCATAACCAAACCATGAAAGTGAATGTCCAGCCACCAGTCAATGAGATGGTGACATGTGTTGACCAAAATTTTTGATATGGATCAAGCCACTTACAGGCGCCAGGGAACCACAGATGGACTGCTGATGCGAAAAAAACAAATGTCGTAGTTTTACGGTCTCCAGTTTGACAGACGTCCTTAAATGGCTAGCTCAAAGATTTTCAAAACTATAAAGCGTAGTTTTGCCGAACTCCCGAAGATGGATTGTGACGAGTAGAAACCGATATGTCCAAGCTTTCTTGGGGATCCCTAAAACGCAGATGTGTCTCATCTTCCAGTTTGTGGATTGCTTTCAACTAAAAAATGGCTATGGTTTTTCCATGTTTTCCCCCCAAATCAGTGAACATGATAGCAGATCCAACCCACCCCAATTTTCAAGGGTTTGGAACCCCCAGAAATCCACAGAAAACGAGGATTTGGTCCAATCTTCACGAATTTTCTAGCGCAGGACGAGAGCGGGGTAGAGATCGACTTCTACGGTCAGGAAGAACGCTGGAAGCTCAGGTCGGTGGTACTCTAGAGACTTTTACATCGTTTTACCGGGAAAAATAGTGGTGAAATAGGAAGAATATAGAAAACTGATGGAAATATAGCTAGTTCCAAATATGTTTAAGTTTCAACCATAACTATGGGATAAGGATCCTCAGTTTTGGGGTTGAAACCAGGAACCATGCATTGCTAGTTGTCAACAATCCCCAGGACATCCCAGGGATTGTATCATTTCTTAATGGAAGCCTCAGATATCTCGGAGATTCTTGGATGCATTGATCAGAATTGCTGGCGCTTAAAATTTTAGGATGTTCCAGGCATAAAGACCTGGATGTCAATTTGTCTTTAATTGCTAGGTACTTGAGCGAAGTCGACCCTGAATGGTGTGCCGCTTGGGATGTGTGCTCCAAACCTATGTTTGGCAGCATGTTAGTAAACCACGAATTTCAGCTTGTTCAGTGCGATATGAGCAATCGATGCACATTCCCATGTACTATGGTGAAGACATTCCGCTAAACTGGCAGTTTGACATTCGATGTCATTTGATTACCAGAAAGAATCGGAAATTGGGATGACGGTTGCTTTGTATTGTTCTCGCGCATATGTATATAAAGTATGATATAATATTATAATATACATGTTGTTGGATGTTTAAGTGTTGATCACACTGGAGTGACACTTGAGGTTTCTGACAAAGAAACACAAAGGAATTCCTGGGAGGGGCAACGCACCGAGGCCACAATTGCCGCTGTCCAGTAGCAGACGTTCACGCCTCAACAGTCAGACGGGGTTTGCATAACCTTCTGAGGACAGACAGCTCATTTCCCCCATATTGGACGATTAAATTTGATGTTTACGTATCAAAGGTGCTCATTTTTGCTGACTCATTCTTGCCTTGCTGAAATGTGAGCTTAATCTCACATTCTGCTGATAAACATGATAAAAAAAATCATAATAAATCATGATGAAACCTGATAGATCAGGATACATATATATATATATATAAATCATGGTAAATCTTGATACATGATCAATCCACCAAATCCCACCCGTATATATTTATCTTATATGTAGACAGATTCCTCAAGCCAAGTCCTCATATTTTTCCATGTATAGAATATTTAGGTGTATCTTTATCAAAAAAATATATCAATCTAGATGTAGATATTTCAGTTAGATCAGTTAGATAGATATGTAGGTATATAATGGTATATATATATATAGATATTGTTTCCATGATCTGTTGGCAGTTTCCCGTCCAGGTCTCCTGGACACCCTTGGCGCTGCCGCTTCTGCCGGCGACGACAGCAGAGGTGACCATCGAGTACCGCCTGCGATGGCGAAGGAGGTGCCCTGTAGCAGTGCCTGATGGTGATTTTATGGTGATTTAATGGTGGTCAATGGTGATTAATAGTGGATTAATATGGGAATATGTATGGTTAATAGTGATTAATAGTGGATTAATGGAATGATTACCCTCTGGTAAACATCCGAATAGCTATGGAAAATTGATGAAAATTGACCATTGTTAATAGGTGATTTACCTATTAACAATGGTGATTTTCCATAGTGATGTTAGTTTACCAGAGGGTAATAGTTGATAAGAGTGGTTTCTTGTGGTTCATAATGGTTAAGAGTGATTTGACCAGCAAAAATGGTGAGTGGGACATGACGTTGAGAATACAGTAGTGGTTGATAATGGTTATTAATAGCGATTTAACCAACAAAAAAGTGAATTAATGGTGCATAGTGAAATATATTAACATATATATATTATTTAATATACATATATATATATATTATATATAACACACTTCCCTATTGGGATTATATGGGATAACATTCGGATTATATCAATGGACATTCCCCTCCAGTGATCGGACGTGGCGGGCCGAAATGCTCAAAATGGTGCTGGAATAGTGAGCAACGTTTGTCCCAAACATTGCCCAGATGTGGGTAAATATTCCAGCAACATGATGCATATATATATATATGTACGTATATATATATGGGGTTGGATAGCATATCAATGGTTGTCAGTTAATATCAATGATTATCATTATATATATATACATATAGAGTTGATTATCAATGATGCTAAAACAATGGTGTTGAATGGTTTCAATCAAACATTGAACATATAGTGATATACTGAAAGTAAAAATACACGAACCAACCAGTGGAATAAGGTTAAACTATTCCACCAACCAGTTATCCAACCATTCAAACCGCTAATAATGGTCAATCCTAGTATCGCAAAATGTGCAGCATGGTTTGATATACATATATATATAATACAGTCTATAAAACTGTTTGCAGAATAATCTAACATAATCTAACCATAGCGATAATAGTGTCAAAATGCCACTCACCCTTGAGCAAGCTATCTAACCATAACCAGTGCAACCACTCGCCAATTAAACAATACAACCATAGTGTTGAAAGCAATGTCAATAGAACCATCATGATGCCGCAATTATGTCAATCTCATTATCAATTGAGTAACACACCTTGGGATGAATCAACGCAAGATGGGGTACTGCATATAGTGGTAAATAACTAGTAAGAATAAGAAACATCTCCAACATGAAATATGTTTTGTTTCAGGACAGATTTCCCAAGCCATGGCCTTGGCCAAGAGCGAGCGTATTGCTGAATGGGTCAAACGGTCAAATCATCCAATAAGGAATAACATGGAATAACCAGACCCAAATTGGAGCAGGGATCACCAAACCCCTTGAGTTACTGTAGTTTTAGTATGTTTTAGTGATGTACTCATTGTCATGTCATCCCATGATATTCATTGATATTCCCGCGCAAAGGGTCATCGAAACACCGTGTGAATTCGTCGGAGCAAAAACAGAATCTAGATAGCGAACAGTTGGTGGAATTCTCCAACAGTTGATTTCGATTTCCACAAGAGCAACTGATGCGTCTCCAAGTATTTTGTGTCAAACATTGATAAAATGGAACCAAGAAAATACATGAAGTACCGCATGGAGACCATCTGTGCTGGAGGGTTTCTCACTATCTCAGCCAACCCATCGGTTGGCCAAGGGTTTTCTACAAGATGTCATAAGATGGTTCTGATGCAACTAGCTGATGGTGGGCAAGCCATTGTAAACAATGTTGCATTTGGACACTGTGTATGTCATCTAGTTTGCATATGTTTCATGGTACCTATCAAATGCTTCGTGACCCATCGAAAGACCCATGTGCCAGGTTCCACTTAAATCAATCAGTAATCATGTGGTTGTTCATTCCCCCATCAACTGACGGTCCCATAGCATTGGGTCAAAATGACCGACCATCCAAAACAGATTCTACAGTTGTTACAGCAACTCCCAAAGATGGAAACATACAAAAATGATTTGATGGTTCTAACATATGACCAATTTCACTGTTTTTTTCTTGTTTTTTCTTTTATGACTTGACACATCACATGTCCACATCACATGTCCACATCACATGTCCACATCACATGTCCATCCGTCCGTGCCGGTGACCGGTCATGACCGCCAGGTTGGTGGCATATAACGATGCAGCCGCCTTGTGTGGACCACAGACACCACCTATGAGGGATGTTTCCCATGAAAAATGGTATTACTCTCCAGTAAATTAACAGACCCTGCCAGATAGGGGTTGAAAGATGGGTGAAACCATTGAAAGATGGGTGAAACCATTAGAAATTGGCGATTCTCAGAGTCTATGTTAATTTACTAGAGGGTAAAACATATTAAAACCATTCAGAGTTGCAGGTTCTTGATGAAGTCAACTGACCCACAGCTATGGGAGTTTCGTAAAGTTTCGGGCGGCAGGGTGGACAAAGTCCAGCTACAAGTTTGTTGGTGGTTTATTACCCCCAAAATCCATTTTTTGCATGTGGGAAACCAGGGTTTTCAACAACAGCAACAACATTTGGGAATGATAGAAGAAGCAACCATAAATCTGGATTCCCATAGACCATAGATTTATATAAAAACCATGCTGATGACTTGGGGATGGTTTATGAAATTGGATGAATTCCACATTAGTTATATATCTACCATAAACTGGTTTATAACATTTTATAACCATATCAACCCCCACTAAGTATAGTTACATCAAACATCATCAAACCATAGTTATATATACTATAACCATGTGTTTTTTTAACCCATAAACCATCCAACTAAACCACCATTGAGCATACTTATATCTACTAAAATCATCTAAAATCCATCCATAGACCATGACCTAAACTCAATGGGAATTTCAGGATCCTAAAATGGAGGTACTGTACCATTTTTTTGGCCATATTTTGTGGGGATATTCCCTTACATAGGCCTGAAAAATAGGCCAAAAATATATGGAACAGGTACCTCCAATTTAGGTTCCTGAAATGGCCATTGATAAACTACAAACCAACCGAACGGATCTGATCCTCGAGGTTTGGAGCCATGGAGGAGCTCCGTGCAATCCACGCGCACGGTGAAGGGGATGACTGGCAGGGACGATGCGAGGATGGGCGGTGCGGACAACGGTGCGGACAACGGACGGGACGGTGGATGAAGATCCGTTAGAAGATGACACAAGAGCAACGGTTGATGGCGGAGATGTATGGATATGATTGGATAATATTGGATATGTATCTATATGATTTTGTAATATTTTGTATTGTGTAAATACACTTGGATAGTTTGCTTATAACTAGGCTACGGTTGACGGTGGATGAATATCTACAGTTGGATGCCTTAGTAGATCGAATGAATCAACGTGTACTGTTGGGGGGACAAATTGCACTGGCTCGGAAACATTCTACCCTGTTGGATATCTAGCCATGGGATTTGTGTGTCCATTTTCAAGAGGAGAGTCCTCCGCATAGTGGATAAACCAAAATTGGGACCCTAATGAACCCCCCAGTTTCAGATAGCTGCCCTTTGGTAATCAAAGCTGGATTAAGCAAGTTCAACATGAAAATCATCCATCAAGCTATTTCATTGAACCTTTGACTCATGGTCAGCTTCCTCGGCGCAGGAAGCTGATGGTGGTGTCGCGCCTGTCAGGTAGGGAAGTGCTTGGAAGTGCAGGGATTTGAGGATTTTCCTGGCCTTAGGGACTGGAAGATACCCCCAAGATATCCCAAGATCAGATGTTAAGATAGACTATAGTGACTATAGACTATGCTACTACTGCTTGGTGGTTTGGAACATGAATTTTATTTTTCCATTCAGTTGGGAATTTCATCATCCCAACTGAATTTCATATTTTACAAGAGCGTTGAAACCACCAAGCAGTACTATGATGTTGCATACATTCAATAGTTCAACTGATGATGATATCGACAGTACGGATATGACGACAAAAGTGGTGCGGATGCATACGTAATGGACATGGAAACTGAAGCAACATTAGCGGGTATATTTACAGCTTCTTTTACGTGCCACAAAATCTAGGTATCGGCTGATGGTTGAGCTTGATGATTTACAAGGTTAGTGGTTTGGATTTTTGGTGCACCGCCCTTCTTCACTACGTAATCAATCATTTCCGTTGTTGTTTGCCAGCTTGACGGAGGCACCCAGTGATGTCAAGTCTTGGTGGGTGCTAATCTGAAACTGGAGATTGGTCAACTTGATGCGTTCCAGATTCAGATACTAAAAAAATCTAAAAAAACAATGTCATTCGCGGCTCCGGCGAGCGGGTCCTTAGATTTTCTCTACCCCAAGGTTCAGTTTTTTATGTGACCGCATGTGACCGCCACCAGACAAACGGAACATACGGTAACAAAGGGAAATCTCCATCCATCTCCATCCAAAGCTGAAAACATTGGAAACTGTAGGGGGAACTGTTTTTCATAGTTTTTCGAGTCCTGCTGGCCTGGTGAAAAAGCCCAGTTGAAGACCTATGGATTTGACCAAGAAGACTCTGAGACTTGTGTTTTTCTCATCAACAAATGGAGATTTTCTCAACAAAAACTGGTGGTTTAATATGTTTTAATCAAATTTTTAATCTGATTTCATATGATTGACCATGATTTATCATGACAGTTGAGACTCTGAGATTTTCCACCAGGTTGATGGTGCCCGATCCAGATGAAGGGCTACAGGAGATGAGCGGATTTGGGGCAAGTTACCCTGAGGTAAAGCAGCATAGAAAGGTAACATCATGTAAAATCCATGACGTGGATATTGTCCAAATCTATAATCATTATAATCTGCAAATTAGCACATATACTATCATATACTAGCTTACTGCCGGGTAGTATCATCTAACACACCCAAAAATGTGGGTCGTGTAGTACACAACCCAGGTCTCAGGTGGGTCCATTGGTACCCCACCCAGCGATCTCCTTTTGGGATTTTTCACCACGAGAACCAGGACATTGCCAAACGTGGCTATTTGGGCGACTGCACCAAGAGGCGAGGCGGCTATTTGGGTCGAGTTCGGCCGTGCCTTTTTTTTTTCAAACAGTCAGTTGTTGTTCTGTTCAAATTACTATACCACTTCCCAATCATTCAGATAACACCATTTTGGTGCTGACTCGGGTTTGTTGTCATTGCACTTGGAAACAGCTGTAGCGCCAAGGTTTTGGGGTGCACCCGAGTTCTCTCCCTGGCAGCTGGCGGCGGTGGTCCGAGCAAAGGCACGGACACATTGACGACGGATTGATGCTGTTGGAAGACCAGAACTTGAGATGTCAATCATATTCCAGTTTTGTAGAAGTTTTGTATTGGTGTATGGCAATGTATGCCACATTGTATGGTAATTGTATCGTTTCTACTCACCTCCAATTTGGATATATGTGTTAAATCGGTTGAATATTCCTGGATATGGTCTATAATTATGAACATACTTTGACATACATTGATGGTTTGAGTCGCTCGCATAGCCATGTTGCCTCAGCCCTGATCTGTTGCTAAGCCCATGTGCTGGTTGATCATGATCAACATGTTCTTGGTTGAATGAGCATTTCTGTGTGTTACATGTGTTTCTCTTGGTTAACAGTGGGTTGTTGTTGTTGTTGTTGTTGTTGTTGTTGTTGGTTGTTGTTGTTGTTGTTGGTTGTTGGTTGTTGTTGTTGTTGTTGTTGTTGTTGTTGTTGTTGTTGTTGTTGGTTGTTGGTTGTTGGTTGTTGGTTGTTGGTTGTTGTTTGTTGGTTGTTGGTTGTTGGTTGTTGGTTGTTGGTTGTTGGTTGTTGGTTGTTGTTGTTGTTGTTGTTGCTGTTGTGGTGGTGGTGGTGGTGGTCGTCGTCGTCGTCGTTGTTGTTGTTGTTGTTCTTCCAGCAGCTGCTTCTACCCCGGCACGGATGTCGCACAGGTTGGCCCTGACACGGTGAAGAGGCGCTGGAACCCATGCAGGTAGATCTTGGCATGGCCCTTTTCCCAGGGTTGCCCCACCGCAAATATCTTTTCCCCACCCCAGGGTTTTTCATTGGAACATGATCGACATTGATGTTGAAATATGTTTGTTGGATTTTACGTGAAATAGTGGATGTTAAAATATCAAACATATCGATATATCTAACAGACGTTGAAATAGTGGATTTTACGTGATGTTTCATATTTTGACGTCTTCTTCTTGGCCACTGGAGGGATTGACATCCTTTATGCAGTCTCCACATTTTGGTCGGGACATGGTCGGGCAGGTGCAGCTACTCCCTGAGCTTCCTGCAGCCCGACACGGAGTACGAGATTCAGATCGATTGGCGCTGGCAACGTTTGGGCGACAGCTTTTGGATGTCGCTTAGCTGCCACAACAAATGGGAGAAACATGAAGACACCATTTTGACAACGTTTGTAGGAGACCTCCTCCCTCAACCCCTGCTAGTGCAAGAGCATGATAGTATTTTATACTTTGATCATGTTAAATACGTTATAACCGTTATATATATGTAGAATGTTATAGACATAGATATTTTTTTGGGATCCTTTTTCCAATTCACAATTTTCGTCCATTTTCCATCTTGTTCCAACTTTGAATTGGCAATTTACCCTTCGGTAATTGACAAATTACCCTCTGGTTATTTAACATAGCCATGGGAAATGGCCCATTTATAGATGGCTTACCTATTAAAAATGGTGATTTTCCATGGCTATGTTAAATAACCAGATGGTAGATATTTTCTCTCAATTTTCCACCTTCTCCTTGCTGTATCTCCCAACGGTTGCCAAGGCCTGCCTACCCGCCCCGGGCCTTCCGCACGCCGATGGCGCCCTCGCCAGTGCCGCTGCTGCGGCCGTTGCGCATCCTGCCACAGGCGGGGCTGGGAGAAGCTCTGGCCATTTAATGGTATATATACGTGTATATATATATATAATTATATATAATATATATATACATGTAATTATGTATATATGTGTATATGTATATATATAGCCATTTAAAATACCTTGAAGCTATCATTTTCTCCATTACATGGCTGAATGATATGGGTCTGTCTGAAGATGGGGGATACCTTCTCAATGACAAACCTATATTCTGGATATTCCACCAACGGCTACCAACCAGAATGGCAACTTCAGCAACTACATTTAAGCAACAAGGATGTGGACTTGTTTTGCAGCTAAAACGGGAATCGAATGAATAGACAATGTGGATGTAACTAACAAGAACGGCACGATAAAGATCATTAAATGTGTCAAATTGTTCTGTCATGTTCTTTGTATATTTGTTTTATGTCAGGTTTTGGAGGGATCGTGGATATCAAAAATGAGGCCAATTAACATGTGATACACCAGCAAAAAAAAACTTTTATAATAATTGTAAATATTATATATTACAATATATATACAATATATATATATATATACAATATCAGGATTCAGCTAGCATCATATTCATATCTAAGGCACAACCATGAGGACTCAACCAGCAAGAAATTTGGTTTTAAGCAAGAAGGTTCAAGCAGCAGACAAATGAGGATTCAATCAAGAAGGATCATGGACGCAATGAGCTTGGCATGTGAAGGATTGATAATTGATGCTGATTGATAGTTCTTTCTATGTTACGTTTTTGTTGGAGGGATCACCATTGATATTACCACATGATCAACAATGAGTCTTGGTGAAGTATGTGATATTTCCTAAAATGGGGGGTACCCCCAAATCATCCATTTTAATAGGATTTGTCATTATAAAACATCCATTTTAGGAGTCAAGTTTCTCTCACATGTGACATTGACAAAGGGTTTGTGCGGCAGGTCTGGGACGAGCATGACCTTTGGCTGTCGGATCAGATCGTGCTTGGGGATGCATCATATCCAAAGTGGGGCCCCCAAACGATAGCTAAGTTGGATAGGAATTAAATTCCAATAACGATGGTATTCATGGATCATGGGGTTATAACATCTTGAACCATAACTATGATAATTATTGCGTATAACATCTTGAAGTATAGTATTCATGATGGGGTTTATAAAGCAACTTGGGGGGCCCAAATGAGATGAATGAGGAATGTTGACGGTAAAGCACAACATATAGTAACAGGCAAACATCTAGAATATTAAAATGATATCGTGATACATAAATCATTGGTATATTTTTTGGGGGTTCTTACAACTTTCTTACAGCATATCCAGGGTTTGCCATGTTGAATCCTCAGATCTCCGTGCGTACAGATATAAACAATACAGATACACATAGATGAACCTGGTACCTACACGAACTGCGAAAACAGGTAGTATCCACCGATACGTTGATGGCCATTTCAGGAACCTAAATTGGAGGTACATACTACATGCAACATAATTATGAGGCCTGTCATGCAGATTGACTGAGTTTCTTTCTTTGAAAACGTGGCATATCTATGCGTAGACCCTGCAGACACACATATGCCGGGATAAATCATGCAGTAGCGACCGAACCCGCCCGAAAATGGTTTCTACCGTTCAGCAAGACTGTGTATGGTAACTGTGCTGGCTGGTAAATGTCATTTGTTATCATCTTCTCCTGGCAATGTCAAGAGAACTATAGTGGGAATGCTGAACTAATGACACTAGCCAATTTAGTTGCAGCATTGTTAGATGTAATTGAACGCAAAATCAATGTGTCTATCAATGTGTCTATCGTAATTTTAGCAATTATCAGGATTATTATTGCAACATCTACTGATACTTACTATAGAAAAAAAAACATATTACCAATTACCAATTAACATTTCATAAGTTTGCTTTCAATGTCAACAGAACATTTGTTGCAACATTAGGACTACCCTCTGGTAATTTAACATAGCTATTGAAAATGACCATTTATAGTGGATTTTCCCATTAAACATGGTGATTTTCCATAGTTACGTTAATTTACCAGAGGGTATATGCATTGCGCAAATTGCGCATCTTTTTTTAAACCCCAACAGCTCCAAGGAACAGCTGAGGAGCTTGTGCAACCTTTGCCAAGCGCAAGGACAGCGTCAGGGGCTTTGACTTGGGAGATGTCACTGGAGTTTGTTTGGATTTTAACGAAAGGTAGCCTAGGCTACCTGAGTTCTATGTACTTTAGTACTAGTTTAGTACTGGGGGAGGTGGGTGCTCCTTTCCCGGAAATTGAGAGCCGAGAGTCACGAACGGAGACTTAGGGGGGG
>Ga0126342_10010817_pt1 | contig 16335 bp, 13 predicted proteins | sample Cyp1metagenome_FD_92528 | JGI IMG/M metagenome (GOLD analysis project Ga0126342, IMG submission 92528) | Coral microbial communities from Lord Howe Island, Old Settlement Bay, Australia - Cyphastrea 1 metagenome | ecosystem: Host-associated > Invertebrates > Cnidaria > Coral ... | reverse complement strand
TGGCGCTCAACACAGGGGCACGGCGAGATTTCGTTCCCTTTCGGCAACCACCCCCCCCACACCCCCTATTCTCACTTCGTTCGCAAACAGCAACTAGCCAGCTAGCTGGCTTTCGTAATATATCTATAATATCTATATATGTAAGATATACACATACAACATGAAAAAATCTAGATACACCACATTACACCACTCTATCTACACATATGTATATATGTATAAACATATTATAAACACCATCTAGATCGATGCGAGCCATCCAGCCTTCATGCCCTTCTGCATGAGGACTGGGTTGTAGCCACTGCTGACCAACTGCATACCCTGCGAAACTGCTGTGAGCAGAAACAAAAATACCCTGAAAATGGTAAGAATCGGTTCACAAAGTTCACATCACTGCATAGCTTCATAGCTTCATAGCTGATAGTTATACTGTTATCGACATTCATTCCCCTTTTCACATTAGACATTACTGCATGGATTGATGTAAGGGAAGACTTGCCCAAAACTTTAGTTTTCGTTTACCTCGGAATCATATTAGGGTTTCGCAAAGATTTCGCCTCAAGGCCACTTCTGTGAATCATGGGCGACTGCCCATATCTATGGGTTACAAGCAAACAACCCCCAGATTGCTGGGCCCTATTCTGAACTGGTAGATGGACTCCTAGTGGTTGACATTTATAAAAAGTATATATAACAAGTATATATCACTATAACTATAGCCATTGTACCCATAAATTACAGCAGTTACAAACCCAGTTAGAATCTGATTCACTGGCTTGGATAACTGGGGCCATCTCTGGGTGCCTCATTGACCATCTCCTGCGGTGCGGGGCCAAATTTCCAGATCCAGTCTTTTTTTTCTCTGCAAAAAATGAAGGATCTGAAGGATCTGAAGGATCTTGAAGTCTTGCGATTGTCGGAGGCTGCCCGAGCACTTCAGACATGGAATATGTTCAATTGAAAAAGTAGTTGGAAATAAATCTATGCAGGACACATATTTTCACGAACCAGCAGCTGAACGTCAACGCCTGCGTCAGAACCGCAGCACTGGTGGTACCGTCCCCAGCGTTGCTCTCAGACTTGGCAGAGGCCTGAGACGGCGAGACGAGATGAGGACTTGGAGCAACGGAACAGGTGTGGAGGTGCGGCTGGTGACGCTGAATTTCCCAGTGATCTTACCTTTGCACCACATTTACTGATATTCACTACGAAAAAAAATTGAATCAATTAACCACTATCTTACCAGGATTTTGATTTTCTATCTTTTCTCGGGTCGCTCTGTATCTTATGCATATATATGTATACATATACGTATACATATATGTATACGTATATGTATCGGCATATGCATATGTATATTATGTATATCGATATCATACATGCTGCACCCCCAAAAAAACTCTAGTATGTTTGCATCTTCTGGTATTTACAAGGTATTTGTGAATTTGGAGGCTCTGAGAAGTAAAGGAAGCTAGGAACGAACCCTGTTTCCCTGATGGCAAACCACACTTATTTCAAGGAATACTATATCATATTTGAAAGGGATGGATGTGACTTTTCCTTTTCGTGGAGAAAGAACAGCTGCATTTTGTCGAGAGTACCCTTCACTTTTATAAAGGAGACATTGCGAAAATATTGCTTCATTTACTGCAGAGGAATGTGGTTCTTTCTAAAGTGAGTGTGTCCTTCAATCAGTTAAAATAGTGCATAATTAGAATGAACAGTTTTTGGTGTTTTTGTTCAAATAAAAACATTCTTGCTTTTAAACGAGAATAAGGCACGGTTATAAACTAATGCTACATATTTGAAGGAACTATTCCGTTTCAAAAAAAATAACAGCATTTTTGTGAAAGAAACCTTTTCACTTTTTTCACTTTCCAAAGGACATAGTGTACATTTCGCAACAATACTCCTTCCTCAAAGGGACATGCTTGCTTTCTAAAGTGGGTGTATACAGTTTTTTACTGCTGCGTCTGCAAAGGAGCTCACATTTTTTCGAGAAATGCTGCATCTTTAGGAACAATAATGTTGTTTTTAAAACGCAATACTTTTTGGATACTGCCTACTTAAAATAACACGTATTTGATGGGGAAATTGCATGAAGATAAACTCACCACAAAGATTCAAGACTTAGACATGACACTTACTGGATCCATGGTAGATTCAAGACCCGGGGTTCAAGAAGTTCTTTCCAAATCCCACATTTTGAATCTTGCATCGAATCTTTAATCCTGGAATTTAAATTAAGACTTGAATCATGGTTAGTGACCCCTACCCACTACACCCCACCCCCACTGGTAGATGCGTACAGAGAGTTGCTATGGCGGCCTGTTTTAATGAACAATGACAAAATCATGTTTTAGCAGCTGCTCTCCTTAATTTCTTCCATTTTCCTTCCACTTTTCATCATTTTCTCTATTATCCTTTCATTTTCATTAAAAAACGGAACACATCTTCAAAACAATCTGTTTTCCCCATTGTCCTATTGTTGTTATATTCAACATTTAGAACACTAGTGACAGAAAAGTAACGCAAATAGCGGCTGATTTGATTTCCAATGTCCTTTGATTTTCCTGCAAAATCAAAGGAAACAACTTTCAACACATTATTTACTTACTATTTTTGAGTCAAAACTAGGGAACAAAAAGGACACCATGGCATTTTAGCACATGATGCCCTCTAATCGCCTTTCATTTTCCTGCCAAAACAATGGAGCGCACTTTCAAAACACTGTCTTGATTTTTGCTATTGGAAAAACACTATTAACAAACTAACAAATCACATGAATTGTAATTTGGTGGCAGTCCCCGGCTCAACAAGTCTTAAGCTTGGAAACTGGGGAAGTCGTTTTTGGGAGGAGTGGTTGCAGTGAATGATTTGATCACAAATGATGTGCAAACAAAACAATCTATGGCTCCATCCCCGACTGAAACATTCTCTCCACAAATATGTGTGCACTTTTTAAAACATACAAAGATATACCTCTGCATATATATATAGACAGATGTGAGATTCCCACCATTTCCCAATACTTTTTGGGTCATCCAGTTGCGAATGTGGTAACCTCCCAATTCTTTCACTGCGCACCTGTGTGAGCAGCTTGACACCCAGGTTCATCTCCTTGTCCTATGGGTCAGGGGGACTGCAATGGGTGACCAGGACGACTTAGTTCCAGTCTGCATTCATTGGACGACAAAAACTAAGGGATGAACTGATTATTTTTTCTTATTACTTATTATTCACTGATTATTTACTTTTTATTTACTCACAAAAAGGCACACTCTCAGTGTTTCTCTCATCATCTCCTTTTGGGGTTAACCTCAAGTGATGTCGTTTCTTTAGCCCCAGGGATTGGATGGGGAACCTGGGGAACCCTTCAGAACCCTTCAGAGAATTGCACCTGGAGGGTGATGGCTCGGGCAATGGTCACACCGTCATTCACAATTTGAGGGACCTCTGCAGGCAACGGCCATCCCCCAGGCCAGGTCATCAAAGAACGGCAAAAACCGTTGCATCAAAATCATCAAAGTGATTCAATAAAGGTCTGGATTTTGACAAATCACTGAATTATTGGGAACCACATTCATCACTCTTCCATCCTTCAATGCATTCATATTTTCATAAACCCCAGGCACCTGCAACAAACATGTTCATGCTTAGATTTGCAACCCAACAGCAGCAAGGGTTCCAGGGTGCCGTTCTGTTTTTGGATTTGGAAATAATATATATGTATATATATAGTATGTATATGTATGTCTGTATGTCTCTCTATATCTCTTTATATCTCTATATGTCTCTCTCTCTCTCTATACATATATTTATATATGTATGTGCTGTATAGCCCCTTCAAACGGCAAAACAACTCACCCACTCAACCATTCACCATTTCCATCCATTTCCATCCATTTCCATCCATTTCACCTCCCAAGTTCGCCTGGAACGACTCACGCTGGAGCACCACGTTGCGGCCCTTTGGTCCCAAGGTCACCTTCACGGCGTTTGCGACAGCATTGATACCCCCCTGCAGCCTGGGCGGCAGCTGGAGCGACCAGACTAACCAACAGGCTTTGGGAACAGCTGATCATATTTAGATATATTTAGCATAACAGTTTTTGCCATCCTAAGTTTTCACAATAGGGTCAATAGGGAGGCATTTCTGGTACTTTGACCACTTTGCTGCAAAGCTGCTTTTGTTGTCCTGCTTCTCTAAAGGAGATCTTTTTGGCTGCCTCAGGCGCAACGGGATATGGATGAGCGTACCGCCGTCGAAAACGAAGTAAACGAGCTCAAATTGACACCAAACTCTGATCCAACAGGATCCAACAGGATCCAACTTAGATTTTGACGCAGAGATTCGTTTTCAAAACACATCTGCAACGCGACAGCGCGAGAATCGCTCAAGTTCCCCCTCCTCTCTTGCGATGGCGCCCCTTTCTCCAGCAGTCTGAAACGATGAGCCTTTCACATGACACAGCCCGCTAAGGAGAGATTTCCAGGTGCAGAAACCAGGGTTGTCACATCTCTCACACTGTCTGAACCCACACAGCACTCAATTTGAAGCCAAGGAGTTTATATGGCAAAGAAGTCAAGAGATCTGAAATGATCTGAATATGTAAAACAACTATAACAAATCCCAAACCAGAAAGAGGGTTTAACGGTTTTTGGGATGATGTACAACGAATCCCTCACGGGCCCGTCTTGTGTCGGCCAGGCCTACAAAACTGGTCTGCCAGCTAGCTATGGCCTGGGAGGATTCCGATCCCGGCACAACGGCACCTAATATGGGAATGGATCCAACCGATTAAACCCAATTCTATCTGCTGGGATGGATTGTGAACATATGTTCACAGTTGACATTGTCGATGTCCAGCACGCAGCTGACTATTTTGGACCCACTGTTCTGCTTTGCGGGGGAGAAGTACCCAAACAATGGTCCTATCAAAGGTACGTTTTTGATGAAACAACCCAAAATTGGTCCAACTATGTATGTTTCAGGGAAAATCTCAGCACTGCGCAAGAATCTCAGAATTACCAGAAACCAACCAAAATAACGAGATTTCAGGATTTGCGGATGTTTAAAGGTTTTTGTCGGAGCTGGCAGGTTTCTTCGTTTTTTTGCCAATAATTTCAAGCGCTGCACGTGTTTATTCTGTTTGCCTTTTCATCACAAATCCCAAAAACTTGCAGCAACAACCCAAACAAAGTCCTAAGATCGAAAACTAATATTGTATCTAGGTGTTTTGGGTTAAATCGGTCCAAATAAGTCAAGTTCCGGAAACGTCTATATTTTCCTTGTTGGAGTTGTGTGTTCCTATCCTGTGAAAACATCTGAAAACCACTGGATGTAGAAGGGCAGGTGAAAAAAAAACAATGAACTTATGGTGTTCTCCCGGTATTCTCTGGCTTTAAATTTGTGCCCAGGCACCATAGCCATCACCAGCAGAAATTGAGAGCTTCTCCTTCGCTGCATGGCGCCTCAGGCATGGTCCCATGGTCCCTAGCTTCAACATTTTTGCGTATCTCGAAGGGAAAGAGTAATATGAAACGGATATGACCATCCGCTATATGGGGTCTTCTATTGTGGTTTTTAAGACTGTGTGTTTGACCGTGTTTACCGCGGGGTAATCATCCTAGTGAAGACTTCGCGCAACTAACCATATACCAGTAGTACCCGCACGAGTCGGGGCGGAAGTTGCTTTTGGGTTGTACTATAAGACCTTTCTCATCTATAGAACTTGCATGCGCCGTGCGCCAGCCCCACGCGTGCGTGCTTTGTGCGAAGCTGTTGCGGTGCTGTAGTCCAAGAACATGAGCCGCGTGCGACCCCAGCGCAATGCAACTTCAAGCGAATCTTTTCTTCACATTTCACACTTCAACAGCTCCAGAACCGGATCTCGGCGCCAAAGCGACAAAAAGACAAATTTTGAAACACTTCCCAATACTAGTACTACAAATCTTGCACAGAGCTGCGGCACAAAGCAACCTTGATGCAGCCATTACAATGCGATCTCCAGATACTGAATTGCGAAGCACAATAGAACTACGCACAACGGCGTGAGAAATTGCAGCTCAAAAACTGGATGGATCTCGGTGCGAAAGCAAAAAAATACGATTTTAAAGCACTTGCTACAAGGAATTTTAAAGGAAAATCACCAACGCCAAAATTGACAAACAAGTTCTTGACAAGTCACTATCGCAGCCTTGATGCAGCCACTCCAATACGATTGACGACGTTCAGCTGCAAAAGACACTAGTATTCGCATGCAGCCGCGGCACCAAGCAACCTTGACGCAGAATTACAATGCGATCTCAATATTCTGAATAGCGAAACACAATAGAACTACGCGCAACGACGTGAAAAATTGCAGCTCCAAAACTGGATCTCGGCGCCAAAACCAAAAAAAATCACGATTCCGAAGCACTTCCCCCCGAGAGCGTTTGAGCGAAGGGTTCTTCTAAAAGTTGAGGTCTGCTATACATCTTCATATGTTCACATCTTCACATCCTCACATCTTATCATCTTCACAAACTCTTGCATGAAGAAATATTCCATCTTCAAACACCAAGCAGGGGACAGGTGGCTGTCATCCAGGTCTGTCGGAAAGTAGTGCCTACATGTCTTTTCCACAAAGCACTGTGATATTTGAAATGAGGACTCGGGGACCAACAAAACTTGGCCCAGGTGGCATCCCAACTGCTGTGCTGCAGTGGGAAAGCGTACCAGCGCGCCCGTGCTTTGTACTGAACAGGAACTTCACCCCTGAAGCCACACTGGAACCACCGGAGGAATTCGAAGTCTTGTAGCCAAGCTACCACACAGCAAACCCGCGCAGCTCCCACCTTTCCCTACTGAGCCAATGAGCCGCGAAGAACGTGCCAAAGAAGTAGGAAGCCATGGGACCCCCAAAAAAAAGGGGGCCAGGAAAATCATCAAACCATTGCAATTCTAGACCCAGTCTGGGGGGTTCCATCTCAGGGATCCTTTCCTTCACTTTGACATGTTCAGTTTGGGGGACCAAGCCAGTCAAAATGCCCATGAAACCGAACTATCTTTGCACAGCCGGCTGGGGTCACTGGATCCTTACCTGAAAACAGACAAGACTTGGTGAAATGGCCTTTCTGCGGCATGGGCATGGCCAATTTTAGGGGAGCGCTTGGATCAACGATGATCAACGATTCGTAACGATCAACATTTTTGTCTTCGTTTGCCCAGAAAATGCTTGGAGGAAATCGTGCAGGTGTCGCATCCGACTAAACTCTCTTCACGGACGCTGTGCCTACCTGCATCTAATCTCGGCTAAACAGATCGCGACAACGAGGTTCTTACCTCTGCGTATATGAGACGAAGTCAGGCTAAACGGCTGAAAACAAACATGTTGGTAGTGAACATGGCCTTCATCTGCAGCTTGGGGACCATACATCATCATCAGCGTCGTCGTCGTCATCGTCGTCATCATCATCATCGTCATCATCGTCATGATCATCATCATACGTACGTATGTATACAATATGATAATAACTACTATATATATATATACGTACACATTCATTAGTATATTTATATATTTGAAACTCAAGGACTCATACACACATCTGGTGATCTGCGGGAAGAGTGCAAGGCCCAATCGGCGCACGCTACACTGGCTATGCTAACGCTTTCGCCACCACTGGAGAGGCAAAGGGAATTCATGCTCAACTGTGGTGAAAACAATGGTGCAAAAAGTTTGCACGATCCAGCAATTATCTGGTTGATATTTCCGGGCGTCGAGTGATGTTTCACTCAAAATGTCAAAATATCTGGAAAACACTTGCCACTCCTGGTTTGACGACGCTGCGATATGCTTCGCCAACTGTATCGCCCACTCGACCAGGCCTACCGGGCCTACCAGCTTTGGGTCGGGAATCCTGGGGTCCCACAAAGGGCTCCAACATCACTCAGGGGACGTATGGCACGATGTTCCCACGTGACAGCCACAGCCTAAAGGTTTGAATTTTCCCTGCATAAATATGCGGATGTTCGACCCGCGCTGAAACGATTAGCTGCGGTCACAGGGTGCGAGGTAATCTTGCTGATCTAGCTGCCTCCCCTTGCTGATCTTGCTGACAGGGTGCATGCCCTCGGAAATCTTGTGGAAGCTAGATGGGGGATCGAACCTGGGGATGCAACAAGAGTGAAAACATGTTAATTCTAAGAAGCCTACAGAATCCCACAACATCACACTATGACACTATGATGACACTATGTCTACTGCCCAAATGATGCTTTCAGAATCTTTTTGACTAAGTGTCTGGCCACAGCAACAGCCACGGGAAACCTGACTCAGCCACCAGCGTCCTCAACATTTCCGCCGTTCTCACCCGTATGCGTGTAAGGCTGGCTTTCTTATTCTTTGAATGAATTTGCTGAATGTGTGTGGGTGTGTGTCAAGTAACAACTGCAACTAGATTCCGCATCAATGTCGCTAGGGTTTTTGTAGGTTTTTGTGTCTTTCAATCTGGCGGGTATTCCCACAGCGAGAGTATCGGCTTGGGCAGCGGGCAGGTCTGGTTGACCTGGCTGGATGGTGCCCAAAATTTCACACGAAAATACGTTGAATGACATGGCACTAGTGCGGAAGGACGCCATACCATATGATGTGCATGTTTTTGCCTGGTGGAATACCGAATGAACATTTTAGCACTTCTTCTAAAAAGGGGCATTTAAGTGGGAGTATCATTGAACTAAACGGGGATTTTTCTAGTGAGCCATGTTTAATTACCAGAGGGTATCTTCCATTCACCACTGCCTCAGGCTACGTTGTAATGTTAACTCTCCACCCTACCCATGCATCAGGGTCGGGTGTGGCAGATGGGGGGTTGTTTCATAAGACCCATTTCCATTTGTATCCATTGATTTCATTGAGAGGTGGCACTTCCTGAAAACAACCTTTCCACCGAACTTAGTATCACCAAAGGGTCAGGGGTAAAAGCAACATCGTGTAGGCAGATGTAGGCAGACTCGTTTGTTCTCACCAAACGCTGAAAAGCAGCTAAGCACAGGCAACAGAAGAATGAAGCCCAAAACCAGAGGGTAGTTTTTGGGCTGAAATGGTTGGCACATGTTACTAATTTGACGGCCACGTGAATTTAATTGCATGAGACATCATTGAAAATCGTTATTTGGAAGAACATATGGCAGACAAAAATACTATACGTGTTGCAGCGTGTTACAAACATAAGTGCAACATAGCGCATTTTGTGCCCTTGTGTTTGCATTAGTTAGCCAAAGTAGAATGAGGCCTGTCCCGAAAGTATATCCTGCCTGATTTACCTCATTCCCGACCGCTGTCCAGATTTCGTGCTGTCTCCACCACCTGTAGAATCAAGCTGCGCCATGCTACGCCATAAGCAGTGCCGACCCATTCTGTCATTTGCTATCTCGAAACTTCTTGAAACCTATTTTTGGGAGGAAATTTCGATTGCACAGATCCTCAGAGAATCAAACGCCAAGAAGCACACGTAGTTCTATCTTGAACAAAAAACCCAATGCCATAAACTATCCCCAATATTGCCATATTTAGTGGATAACACATACCCGGACATACCCAAATGGTGGGTTTATGGCAGATTTCCGCAACATAGCCACAGGTCACCTCAGCTCACCTCCAAAAGCTCCTGCCCCTTTGAAGCTCGAAGCTTGCGACCGTACTGTCTTAGCGTGTCAATGTGCCTGTCCTCAGTCGCTACGTTTCGTTGGTATTCGTCGATTTGTCTGAAAATACGCTAAGTCTTTTTTAACCAGACTGAATCATAATTTTTCTCCATTAAATGGGTTATTTCGGGGGTATGGCCCATTTTTAAAGAGACCTGTGTTGGTCCAATGGTTCCACCGGGCTTCACCTGGCATTCCCCAAGACTCTGGCGGATGGCTAACCATAGATATCATAAGATATCATGGCCATGGCTATCAGTCCAGAAACACCGACCATTCATGAAGGTGTGACCAGTGATGACCAGTGCAGGTGTGGTCTAATTTTTCCACCCCTACAATCACCTCACCCATGGCACCGTGGCACTGTGACCATGCCACCACGGCTCATGATCATCTCGGTTCGGATTCACAGCGAAACCTAACAGAATGTTGTTGGCCTTTTGAGAACTTGGGAAGCCGACATTCGGATATTTCATTGACTAGTTCATTTGGAATTCCCGTTGGCCAAAATGGTTGCAAAAAACATGTGGCAACCACTTTGCCAGTGGTCCATGCGGTGTGAAAGGATTTGTCATCGCCAGCGCATTGCTCAAGCAATTAGAGTTCCCAATAGAAATTGTCAGGACGTGCGCTCTCCATGGGTTTCTGCAGCTTCCCAAAGTTGCCAAACTCATGTTATTTTCCAAGATGTGCAGACTGGTTCATGTGCGGTTCCCACCAAACGGAAAACCTCATTCCAGGAGTTTCTTTGGACCACCTTCCCAAGTTGAGGTTTAAACCTTGCTGAATGCGCATCACAAGCTATGAGCGCATGCACGTTATTTTGAATTTCACCATAATTGCCACTCTTGTCTGACACTCTATTAAGAACCTTTGGTGCTAGAACTCTTGAAACATTACTGCAAACCACTTTTGCTAAACGTTCTCGTGAAACATTCTTGCAGGACACTCCAGTTGGATTTTCTTTTGAGAAGTTTTTGTGGAATTTTCTTGTGGGAGACTCTTGTTTGACCTCTTTGGAAGACAGGTCTTTGTAGCAGTCCGGAGCATGCACCATGTACTGCACCAAGCAAACTCACATGCCAGAGACGTTAAGCATTTCACTTCTCGCAGCCGTGAAAAGTGTCCCAAACCCTGCCGCGCAAAAACGCCTTTCTAAACCTCGCTACAACGCCTGCGCCTGCAACCAAAACAAGATGCAGCCCACGAACCCGAATGCAGTCACATAAAACACTTCTGTGCAACAAATTGTTTCAACAGTCTTGTGCATTTTTCCGCTGTTACCGTGCCAGTGTCCACTGTGGAGTGTGGGGTGGAGAGTGTGGAGTGGAAAAAAAGTGGAGTGATGAGTTGGGAATGTAGTGTAGGGTATGAAGTGGAGTGTCAAGTGGGGATCGTGGACTGTGAAGTGTCGAGTGTAGAGTGTAAAGTCAAGAGTGTGAAGTGTAAAGTGTAGATTGAAGAATGTAAAGTGTAAGGTGTAGAGTGTGAAGTGCAACTTGAAAAGTGCAGCGTGTGGAGTGTCAAGTGTTCAGTCTAAAGTGTAGAGTTTGAAGTGTAAGGTGCAAACTGTGGAGTCTGGAGTGCCAAGTGTCAAGTGTGGGGTGTGAAGGTTAAAGTGTAGTGTAGAGTGTAAAGTGTAGAGTGCGCAGTGTCAAGTGTAGAGTGTAGAGTGTGAAGTGTAAAGTGTAGAGTGCAGTAAAGTGTACAGTGTAGAGTGCGGGGTGTCAAGTGTAGAGTGTAAAGGATGTAAAGTGTAAAGTGTAAAGCGTACATGTGGAGTGCAAAATGTAGTGTGTAGAGTGTAAAGTGTAAAGTGTGGGGAGCCAAGAGCGAAGTGTGATGCGTAAAGTGAAAAGTGACTAGTGTCAAGTGTACAGGTTAAAGTGTAGAGTGTGAAGTGCAAATAAAGTGTAGAGTGTGGAATGTCAAGTGTAGAGTGTGGACTGTCAAGTGTGAAGTGGGAAGTGCAAAGTGTAGAGTTGGGAGTCTAAAGTGTAGAGTGCGCAGTGTAAAGTGTAAGGTGTAAAGTGTGAAGTGTACAGTGTAGAGTGTAAAGTGTAGATTGCGCAGTGTAAAGTGTATAGTGTAGAGTGCGGGGTGTCACGTGTAAAGTGGGGGTGTAAGGTGTAAAGTGTCAAGTTTGGAGTGTGAGGTGTAGAGTATGACGTGTCATGCGTAAAGTGTAGAGTGTGCAGTGTGAAGTGTAAAGTGTCAAGTGTGGAGTGTAGAGTGCGGGGTATCAAGTGTACAGTGTAAAGAATGTAAAGTGTAATGCGTACAGTGTCGAGTGTGGAGGGTGAAGTGTAAAGTGTAGAGTGGAGTGTGAAGTGTAAGGATGTCAAGTGTAAAGTGTGAAGTGTAGAGTGCGCAGTGTAAAGTGTGAAGTGTAGAGGGTCAAGTTCAAAGTGTGAAGTGTAAAGTTTGAGGTGGGGAGTGTAAAGTGCAGACTGTCTACACTTAAAAGTGTACAGCGTAGAGTGTGGAGTGTACAGTGTGAAGTGTGAAGCATAAAGTGTAGAGTGTAAAGTGTAGAGTGCGCAGTGTCAAGTGTAAGGTGTAGAGTGTGACGTGTAAAATGTAAAGTGTAGAGTGCGGAGTGTGGAGTGTAAAGTGTGAAGCTTACAGTGTAGAGTGTAGAGTGTAAACCGTAGAGTGGCAGGTGAAAAGCGTGAAGGGTAGAACGTCAAGTGTAGAGTGTCAAGTGCGATTGTAAAGTGTAGAGTGTCGAAATACTGCGCCTGCGCCACAAAATGACATTCCACACACGACGGATCTTCACCAAATGATGTGCCTGCCACGCGAAATAATTCCTCACGATGACCCACACGTGTCACGGAATTTGCACGTTGTCACCACTTACCACTTGACTCAGCCCTGACAATGCGATTTGCAAAAGCACGCAACACCACACGTCTAAAGTGCTGCGCCTGCCTTGACACGTCCAAAGTGCTGCGCCTGCCACGAAAAATGAACTTCATTTTTTGAAAACGATGCCAAAGTATTGCGCACGAACTATTTTCTACACCTTTTGAAACCGGTTCGAATATCACAAAGTGACACACCTGCCACGCAAAATGGCATTATCACCTCGTTTGAAACCTTCGAAAATGAGAGGTGTTGCAGCTTCCCACATAGGCACAGCGATGCCACAACAACACCAGAGAATCGAGAGGAAACATGTTGGAAGCTCAAAATGAACATTTTGTGCAAGAATTCCTCAAATTTCCACATTTTGTAGCTACAAAATTTGCGTTTGCCTACGAATTTTCCACACGAACCCCGAAATCAGCTGCCTCAAAATTGATGTTTCGTGCGAGGTTTCCGTCAATTTTCAACACATGTCACAAAATGCGACGGCTGTCATGGAATTTGCAAGCACTTGACGCAGCGCTGAAAATGCGATTCGCAAAAAACACGCAACACAACACGTCTGAAGTGCCGCGCTTGCCACGCAAAATGAGGATGAAGGTCTCCAAAGTCGTGCTGCGCCTGCCACGAAAAATGCAACTCATCTTCTGAAAACGACCCAAAAGTATTGTGCCTGTCGCACATAACGACTTTTGACACCTGATGAAACGTGTTGGAATGCCACAAAGTGCCATGCCTGCCACACGAAATGAGGTTACCTAACGTTTGAAACCTCCAAAAGTGACCACTTTTGCAGCACTCCCCAGAGGCACGGTCATAGCGACCTGACGCGAACGGCAGCGAACGGTTGCGCAACGTCTAGCGAACTCACCCTCAACCGCCAAACCACCAGAGTGAAATGGGAACCCTTGCTACGCATTCGAAAAAAAGACACCCGGATACTACACTGTGCTGCTACGCAAGTTGCAGTGAGTCCCTTTTGCGGTAATGCCACTGCAACGTGTGAACAGCGTAGGGAACAGCGGCAACGCGACACGTCTAATATCGGCACGTGCCAAGCAAGATGAACCTGAACCTCTCCCAAGTACTGGGCAGGTAACCAATTGCACCCTGAAACCATCAAACTCCATATGTTTTGCACATTTTCTTCTATTGAAAAGAGCTTCAGTATGACACGTTTTGCAGCTTGAGGATGCTTGCGACTTCCGAGGCAGAGACAACAGCATAACCCTTCGCAAAGCTACAAAATCTTGGGCCCGAAACGGGAAATCAAAAGTTGAGAAACTTGAGGATGAATTTGCCTTTCAGGGACTTGATGTAGTACCATGCATTACCAGTTAGAAGCAACATGACTCAGACAAACCCAGCACGCTGTGTTCGGCCTTGATCAACTCCACCGTGGAGGTTCCAACTCGATACTCGTTTCTTAAAGCGGCGTCCTGAGGAAAGCAATGGCGGTGTTGGTGAAGGATTGTGAAGGTCATGCCAAGCTGTGGGGCTTGGCAGAGTTCCGGGTGAGCTACGCCCTACACTTACACTTGGCCATCTGTCCAAACAATATTGGTTACTTACCTTCATAAGAGGAAACACCCATTGAAGACTGGAAAAAGAGTAACATGGAAATAAAATCCTCACTCCGGTGAAACCTTACATTAGTTGAAGGCTTTCAAAAAGGTAAGAAAAGGGGGCTCCTTACTTTGACACATGGGAACACATCCGCGCCCCGGTTACACTTTTCATTTGTTGAAGGCTTCTGAAAAGGGGAAGAAAGAGGGAGGCTGCTTATTGTTAACATCCGTCAAGTATGGGAACAAAATCCCTCACTCACCCAGGAACACTTTAATTTTGCACAAAACTTTTGAAAGGGGGAACGACAGGGGACGCTACTTACTTTGCTCTGAACCAGGCCCCAATTCTTGCCATCCTCCAGTGTTCGACCAGAGAGGGGTACTTTCAAAACAGCACGTAAGACAAAGCACTTTGCACCTGGAGCTTTTGTGAATACAATCCAGGTATATAGCGAAGGATAGGAAGCCAAAACTACACACCAACGAAACGATTCATCGGTTGCATTTCCAAGCGACTGACAGCAAGGTCCGATTTGTTAAAGTCACGTTCATGCCTAGGCTAACAATGAAGCAACCCAAATCACAAGAGCAAACCTGATGCCCCTTACTGCATCAAAATGAGCCAAGCCCAAGAGCTTCTGTCATCCCTTTCTACTTGCTTGAGAAGGGTTCCTACCTCGGTTGTCGAATCTCAACCTGTTGGTCAATCCACAGACCTGTCAAGCACTGGAGATCAACCGGGCATTGCTCAAATACATCCGTGTTTTCATAAAGGGCAAGACACTGAGAGGGCAATGGCCGCAAGAGCTTATTCTCGAAGTCTTGGATGATGGCGTCATAGTCATATGGAGCCACTCGCTTTGGTACACTGGACCCGCAACCCATCGGTGGGGACCAATTGTGCCCACGGCACGAACTACTGTGACTAAAATGGCCAAAAGAACAGGTCATACAAACCTATCATGTGGCACGGTGTGGTTAGGAAACTCAATTCGCACCTGGTACCTCCTAGGCGCCCCCCTCTTGTTGGATAGCCATGGCTCTTTAGCTCCCTCCATGTACAACCCGATAGTCAGACACGAAGCGTCCTTTGATATCCTTGTTCACGCCTGAAACAGTGGGCTGCCTAAGAATTGGCCAATCCAAAAGTGTACCGAGTCCTGAGTTCCTACAAAGAGTTTCTGGCCGGTGGTGAAACCACCCCCCTGAAAGAGAGGAAAATGATTGGGGATTGCAGGATGTCATGAAAAAACACCAACCGTGAAACCACCAACCATTTTTTTTGTGACTAACCTGTACGACAAATCAAACATTGGCAGTTGGATGTGGTACCAGGAAGTCCACCGGTTCAAGTGGCATATTGGAGGCTATGCACTGCACCCCCTATGCACAAAAAACCCCATTTTCAGACACCCGTGCTATGCTTGGAACGGGTATTTTGCTTTGCAGGTTTCCTGTAGTCTCTTGGCACGTTACTGCACCAAAGGTCCATTTGGACTGAATGTGACATTGAAAAATGGCACGAAGCAATGCAACAAGAACAGAATTATATAGGGCGCTATCGTGACGCATAGAGAAACAAAGAGAAACACGTACAGACTGCACAGAGCACTGATTTCTTGCAGCGAGTCCATTCAGTGATCGATTATTCGCGGTTGGGGCTGGTGATTCGCGGTGACTTGCCTCTTCGGGATTTTCATTTTGTTGAACAATTATTTTGCGGCGGCATGTTCAATCGTTCAGAATACGCTTCCTGCTTTGCTACTTGATGCGGGCAAAAAAAAGTTGTTTAAAATGCTGAAAACATCTTCGTATTCTTTTGCCACATAACTGCATTTTTACAACTGATCTGTTCATGATTGTCTGTCATTCATTGAATCTCAAAAAGGTAGAACTGGGATCCAGTGGTGGTTTGGCCTTTGTCTCAAGCTTATTCCAGCAACCACAAACATGCCTTTACGAAATGTGAAATCATTGTGAAATCTACTTCACTTCACAATGCTTGGATAGGCAAACTATACATATGTAGACGTATAAATATATATGTATATGCCCATGTATATATATATATATGTAAACGTGTATATATGCACCAGGCCCTGCCACCCCCCCCCTCCCCCCCCCCATATGGGATGGGTCCCATATACTGGTCCCATATGAGATCTTCCCCCTCCCCCCCTGTGGTGTGGTGGGGGTGTGGCACTG